>ERZ1023192.7-NODE-7-length-206882-cov-18.131100_pt1 | contig 206882 bp, 236 predicted proteins | sample MGYA00380440_ERZ1023192 | MGnify/ENA primary metagenome ERZ1023192 (study PRJEB33173, sample SAMEA4830328) | metagenome | study: EMG produced TPA metagenomics assembly of the PRJEB25223 data set... | reverse complement strand
CCGTGGACCCATCACCAGGTTTTGTTCCGTCTTGATCTTTCGGTTCTTCCGTGGATCCATCACCAGGTTTTGTTCCGTCCTGATCTTTTGGTTCTTCTGTTGCATCTTCATCTGGCTTTGCTTCATCTTCAGTTATTTGCAAGTCACTTAATGGAATAGAAATCACTGATTTGTAATCACTTTTTGCAGAAAAATTCCCCATATAATATGAGTAGTTACGTCCGCCAATGACATACAATTGATCATCAACAATTGCCGCGACAGCTGATACTCTACCTTCTGGTAAATCATACGCTGAATTTTTAAATTGACCATCTTTTGGATTGAAAATTTGAACTTTATTCAGTATTTCACTTGAACGATCACCAGTCCGCTGTCCACCAATAACGAAGAATTTTCCATTATATGTTTCGTAGGCCGGTTCAAATACATATGAGGTTAAGTCACTATCTTTTAATTTACTCCATTTATCTGATGAAATATCATACTGGAACAAAGATCTTTCTCTACTATGCCCGATCGAATTTTCTCCACCTGCAACATATATTTTGCCGTCAATTGCAGAAATGGCTCTTCCATTTCGAGATGGTAAAGCCGATGAGTCCAAGCTCTTCCATTCACCAGTGGCAGTATTGAATTGATAGACATTATTTTTATAAGAGTTTTTTGAAGAGACAATATATATATTCTCTTTCACTGCAACTGCGTACAAAGTTCCCTTGCTATAAGTTGAAAATACAGGGTCTCTTGGAATTTGAATCGGTTCTTCAGCCCACTGATCAAGTTCTGCATCATAAATATCAATCGTATTATAGGCTACTTTAGTATCTTCGTTAATCCCGCCTATTAAATAGATTTTTTTACCTACAGTAGCATATGTTCCACCTGTTCTATATCTTGGCATACTTGCTTTCTCTTCCCACACATCTTTCTTAGGGTCATACATAAATGTTTGGTTGTTTAATTTATTTTTTTCACTTGCTCCACCAAACACATAAATCTTTCCATCAACAACTCCCACACCAGCATTTATACGTTCTTCTGGTAGATCAGCTCGTTTCGTCCATCCAGTTGAATTTTCCACTGCATTTAATTTGAATGGACTAAGGGTACTCAATAACAGAAGTACCGTGATGAATAATAAAAATCTTTTTTTCATTTCCTATTCCTCCAACTCGTTATATTCCCTCCTTTTATCGTTCGTTTTTTTACAAAGTTTACAATTTAAAGAAATTAAGATGAATCACTTTAAAAATCAAATGAAACCAAAAATCACTCATTCAATCATCTAAATATGTGGTGCGATAAAGATATGTTCTAAACATCACGTTTTAATAATCGGTTCATCGCCATTCAGCTCAATCATAAGTGAGGATTGATTATATAATAAATTAATAATGCGGCGTGCCATTTCAGAGGGGGACGCATTGTAGTCATTTCTAATCCATTCAATGATAAAACCAAAGATGCCGTATGAACGATATTGGATAAAATAACTGTCGTTGATTTCTGCATACTGATCACTCACAAACGACATTCTATTTTGGAAGATGTATTGTATTTTCTTAAGCAATTGTTCTTGTATTTGCGGGATGCGGTCTTCCATAACTAATAAATCATAATAGTCGCGATTTTCGACGATATATTGAAATACATAGGTGCCCTCTGGTTTCATGCGAGTTAAGTCTAACAGGGGATTTTCACGAGTCGGCTTACAAAATTCATATTCGAAATCTTCCATTTCTCGATAAATAAAATCTGCTGCTAGTTCATCTTTACTTTCATAATGCACATAAAACGTCGTCCGATTATAGTTTGCATTTTCCACAATATCCTTTACTTTTACATGCGAATATCCTTTTTCTTTTACTAGTATTTTGAATGTATGCCGAAGTGTTTCTTTTGTTCGCTCAACACGGCGATCCTCTTTTTTGATCATTGGCCCCTCCTTTAGACACTTTTTAAAAAATGTTGATTAGAGATACATAAATTCCTGTGTGTTGAAAACCTATACAAAAAAGTTTTTTTGCTGATTGAAACGAAAAATCTTTCGTCCTACAATCAAATTAGTCATAAAGAAATGAATTTTTTGTGACATTTGATCTAACTTTATTAAATATTATACTATACAAAGTGAGGGCACATGATATGGAAATTCAAGCGATGGTCACAACAAATGAAAAAGATTTCGAGAAACAAACGTTATTACTAGATGACCCAAAAGCAGATGAAGTGCTTGTCAAAATTGTTGCATCTGGCGTCTGTCATACTGATGCGACAGTATTAGATGGAACGCTTCCTGTCCCACGTCCTGCTTTATTAGGACATGAAGGTTCTGGCATTGTAGTGAAAGCAGGTTCTAATGTCACAACCGTTCAAAAAGGAGACCACGTTGTACTAGGCTTCGCTTATTGTGGTCATTGTCATAATTGTTTAGATGGGAACGCAGGTGGATGTGAGAACATGATGCCTTTGAATTTCTCTGGTCGTAATAAGCATAATGAAACGCCACTTCATACACATGATCACCAAGATGTATCGCAATTTTTTGGTCAATCGTCATTTGGTACATATGCCACGGTTGATGAGAAAAATGTGGTGAAAGTAGACAAAGAAACCGATTTACGTTATTTAGGCCCATTCGGATGCGGCTTAATGACCGGGAGCGGTACTGTCTTAAATTCACTTGCTCCAGCACCAGGTACAAGCTTTGTAGTGTTCGGTACAGGCGCTGTTGGTTTAAGTGGGTTAATGGCAGCAAAAATCTCTGGCTGTGATCCGATTATTGCCGTTGATATTCATGATAGCCGACTTGAGTTAGCAAAAGAATTAGGTGCAACACATATCATCAACAGTAAGCATGAGAATCCAGCTGAAAAAATTAAGGAAATAACAGAAGGCAAAGGTGCACATTACTCATTTGAAACAACTGGTGTACCAGAAGTCACTCTAGCTGCCCTTCATTGCCTGCGTGTCAAAGGGACTTGTGCAACAGTAGCAGTAGGAAAGCGTGATTTAACATTTAATGTAACAAATGACCTAATGATCAATGCCCTCACATTAAAAGGTGTGATAGAAGGGGATGCCGTTCCACAACTACTTATTCCTAAACTAGTGAAGTTCTTTAAAAATGGACAATTCCCAGTTGAGAAACTAGCAAAATTCTACGAATTAGAAGATATTGAACAAGCCTTTGAAGATTCTAAAAATGGATCTACGATTAAACCAATTCTTATTTTAGATAAAGAGTATCGTGCTTAAGTCGTGAAAGTTAGCCCCCTTGCCATGTAAAGGGGGCTAATCGAATTTTGCAGTCTGCTTAAATTGAGATCACACATACATCACCGGTGTCGATATTTTAATAATCTTCCCGCCTCGACGGTAAAATCTTGGGACGCGGCGGCTTAAGGTGGCGATGACTTCGTAGTTGATCGTATTGAGCATTTCGGCAATTTCATCGACAGAAATTTCTCCGCCCTTTTGACGACCATATATGACGACTTCTTCGCCTTGCTTTGCTTTCATTTCTCCTAAACTGATCATCGTCATATCCATGGTGACGCGGCCAGCAATCGGCATTCGTTTTCCACGGAAAAGCATAAATCCTCGATTGGATAATGCTCGTGAGTACCCATCTGCATAACCGATTGGTATAGTTGCTATAACTTCATCAGGTTTGGCTACATAGGTTGCCCCATAGCTGACGGTCCTTGGCTTTGTCACCATTTCCTTCACGAACGCAATCCTTGCTTTTAAACTGAGAGCGGACTCTAGCTTAACAGCATCTAAACTCTCAATGTATTGCGAAGGATACAGTCCATAAAGTCCGATGCCTAGCCGTATCATATCTGCGCTAAATTCAGGAAATGCGATGGCAGCCGCTGTATTGTTCATATGTACCGTGGGCAAAGTAATGCCTTGTTTCTTTAAGAAACGAAGAAAATCAATAAAAATGCTGTGCTGCAGCAGTGTGAAATCAGGGTCAGGCTCATCCGCAGTGGAGAAATGCGTAAATATTCCATCCCACCTCAGGTTTTCACTCTTTTCAAGCGCCTCCACCACCTCTAACAGCTCTTCCTTTGTCCGTACACCTAATCGTCCCATCCCTGTGTCAACATTGACATGAATCCCAAGGCGATGCTGACTTTCTTCTTCCGCTAAGATCTCATTTGCTTGAACAATCCAGTCTTCTCGAAGGCCGGAGAGGTCAATTCTCCAGGCTGCAGCCCTTTTCACACAGTCGAGCGGGGTAAATCCAAGGACCAGAATCGGTGCTTCAATTTTTGCTCTCCGCAATACAATGCCTTCTTCCAAGCTGGCAACCGCAAGCTCTGTCGCACCGCTTTCTAGTGCTTGCCGCGCTACTTCAACTGAACCGTGTCCATAAGCATTCGCCTTTACGACAGCCATGATCTTGCTTTTCCTTGGAATATGCGCTTGAATGGCTTCGATATTTCTTTTAATCGCGTCAAGATTGACCTCGATCCAGACTTCCCTGCAAAGCTTTTGCATGTATGTTTCCTCCAGTCATTTCGATATCAATGTTCGTTTTCGTGTCTAGTCTATCTTTATTCATTTTTGAGAAAAACATTCAACCGCAATGATTGAACCAGCTTTTGTCTTGATGGACATAAAAAAGAAACCACCTCAAATGGTGATTTCTTCTTTATGGGACAGTCATTTATTAAACCGCAGATTTCATCATTGAATCAATTTCATGATAAATCTCCTTCAGATTTTCTCGTTCAGTCAAATATTCGGCGTCACTCTTACGAACAGGCACATCAAAAGCCAGAAAGGTGAGCGTGATCGTTGATGATTCCTGATCATTCATAGTTAATCTCAATTCAAGTGTCGAGATCTCTTCATTATTATCACTCTCAACAGATTGTTCAATCGGCACACCATCTTCTAACATGTCAACTTGTTTCAACTCTTTCATGGAAAGCTCAGTAACATCAAACCTGAATTTTCGAGATGAGCTGCCAGGTTGATGTGTAATAAAGCGCATGACCTTTCGCACATCATCAATCGCAAAGCCTTTATCCACATTTTGCGAAAAGATGTATGTTGAAGCCTGAAAACCGTCTTCTTGAAAAAGCATCATCATTTTATCTAATAATATGTTTGGATCATTCTTTTCTTTTTGTCTTTGCAATCTACCAGCTATGAATAAAATGACCATTCCCCCGATGATGCTGAGAGCCGTCCCCAACCCATTCCCTACATCTACGAAAACAGTAAAGCCTAAAATAGCAACAATATAAGCGATTACAATACCTATGATAAATACCACACCGAGCTCCTCCTGTCATGAATCTTCATTGTTATATTGGTTTAGCCATAGTATATCTGGATTTTGATTGAAAAAAAATCTACTATAGACTAAACAGATACTATATTCAGCTTTTAAATAGAAAGGATTTTTATCATGAACCTCTACACGACAGACGAAATCATTGATGCTCTTTTTAAAGCATGGTCTTCTCAATCTAGTTCAAAATGGAGTAAAGAAAACCCGGCCAATGGACAATGCGGTGTCACTTCTTTAGTCGTCCATGATCTTTTAGGCGGAAAAATAAACAAAACCGCATTACCCAACGGATGGCACTTTTACAACGTAGTGAATGGAAAAAGAATCGACTTTACTTCTTCACAATTCTCAGAGGAAATCGTTTATATGGATGTACCTTCAAATCGAGAAGAAGCGTTTGAAGATACGAATGAGGATCAGTATCGTTATTTAAAGGAGCGAGTCGTAGAATATTTAAACATATATTATCATGAAAACAGACCATAAGAGGTCTGTTTTCATTGCAGTTCGATAAAGTGTTTAAAAGATAGGTAGTAAGAACTCACACACGCCTTCTTCTTCTCTATATCGCTCTATGATAGGTTCCTGACGCATGTTCAATTGATTGTTTTGGATCATTTGGGGCAATTGTCTCCAGAACAAATTAACTTTTTCGGTTGTATGTGTCACTGTAAACACAGCATACGTTCCCCCTTCAAAATGACCAGTCTGAACCATTTGATCTTTTGAGAAATCTCTATTTGTCATAAGCATGAGGTCGTATCTGCATTTTTCTGATGGAATTTTTCCAGGATCATCTTGAGGAACACCATATATACCATATTCCTTTAATTCATCATTTAAATGATGTTGCTTAATCCATTTTTTAAATCTCTTCATCATCTCAAAATTCTCTTTGCTGCCATATGATCCTATATTTCTCATATACACCATTTTCATATTCGTTAACATTTCAATTTTGTAATTCATGATTTCCCTCCAATTTTTATTGGAAGACTGGCCAATCATTCCTTACAACCAACGGTAACATCCTTTAAAATATAATGCAGTAGGATATTAAAAATAATGTAAAGTTTGATGGAAAATACATATGGAGGATTTGCGATCTAGCTAGCTCATACATGAAGTAATCTCATTTTCTCTTTCATAAGATATCAAATTTTTTAGCCGCTCACTTATTATTGATTTTCCTTTGAAGATTTAGCACCGAGAAAGACGCCAATCAAATAGATGATTGTTCCAAAAAACAAACCATTTAACAAACTGATAAACAACATCTTACAAACAAGGCCAACATAATAAGACGCTGGCGTCCCTGGAAACACAGCCATATTGAACAGGCTAATCATAAAGGTTAAAGCAAAAGATATAATGAAAATCCTTCGAAATAATGTTGATTTTAACATTGTCATTTTACTTCCTCCTTAATATCTTTTCTATGGAAAAAATATTCTTTATTCATAGCGTATATTCCGTTTTAAAATAAAAAGCCCTTAAGGGGCTTTTTATTTAGCAGTATAACCGATACTTGCAGTATGACCTCTCCTAGCTTCATCATGACTTGCTGTCACTTCAGATGTAAAATAACCAACAATACTGATGACACTGATCATCACGCATACGACTGATAATGTTTTAAATTTCATACTATCAGTCCCCCCGCTTCACTTGAGTTTGGAAATAAAGAATCTTTTCATAGAAATGCATCGCATTGTCTTTATCTCCCATTTCATTATAATATTTTGCAGCATCTTTTGCTAAATCTTCAAGATCAGGATACATTGACTTTATTTCTAGCAATTCCATTATTTTTTCCAACTGCTCAAAATTGTTGTCAACGTATAGTGACCTTAAAAATTTGAATATCAATAACAGCACATGATCTTTCAGCTTTTCAGATAGTTCTATGCCGTTATTTAAAGCATATATACCTAAATCCTGTTCTTTCTTTTTGAAGTAGGCTTTTGACAACATAATGAGCGGGTCTAAGATTCTATTTAAATGTTCGTATCCCTGTTCTCTAAATGCTCGAATTGAGTCATTAAAATGAATAATTGCTTGTGCTATTTCTTTATTATGAAAATAACTCAACCCTAAATTATAGAGTGCTGATCCTTTTAATCGTTTTGTTGAGTTGTCGGCGGCTTTTTCTAGTGCGTGTTGAAAATGGGGTATTGCTTTTTCGGGGCAGCCCATATCTATATAGTTCAATCCGATCACAAAAGAACATTGTATTTCTCTTACAGTGTATGTATCTTTTTCTCGATAACATTGTATCGCCTGTGCGATATGGTGCATGGACATGTGGGTTTGTTTCATGTGGTAATAGATTTCAGCCATCTTGTAATTGAACTCGGCCCGTTCAATATCGTCACTGACAAGAGACAGCTTTTTTTCTGCCCGTTTATAGAAGGTAATCGCATTTAGGTATTCATAGTTTTCAAATTCATACATGCCGTAGAAAAAATTGAAGTAATACTCGAGTAATCCTGTTAATTTCTCTTGGTCCCTTTTGATCTTCATTGCGAGCTCCTTGAAGTTGGCCCGCTCTTTCCCATTTTCTAAAGGATTCAAGTAATCAAGCATTAATTTATGTCTGAACTCCATGAGTGAGAAATACAATAATAAATCTTGATTTTCTTCCATATGATCAAGCATTGATTTGATTTCCTCTTTATATGCTTCGGCGTCCGGTACGTTAAATCTTTGAATATGATAATACCATTCATTGATTTTCAAACCGACGTGAGAAGAAAGCAATTTCTCCATCAGCCCTTACCCCTTCCTCTATTTTCCCTATAATGACATATATTATCATTTTATGAACCATTCGACACCGAAAAGAAACCGCAAAAAGGCCCTATAAAAGGCCCTGTGAATAATAAGGTAAAAAGACTTCTATTCATAAATAAGCACCCAGTATTCCGCCCCAGGTTCTCCTTCTTCTACAACAGCCTTCCAGCCTCTTTTTTGATAAAAAGATAAAGCTTTGTGATTTTCGGAGACACATTTGAGGGTGACTGGTGTTCCCAAAACTTTTATCGCTTGTTTGAGCAGCAGATCGCCTGCCCCTTGACCAGCAGCTTCTGGATGTACAAACAAGAGGTGAATAAAACGATCTGGTACATATAGAGAAATGAATCCAAGGGTTTTATTGTTCTCTTCAACTAAGAAAATTTGCTCTTCCTGCGTATCTTGATCAAAATCTTGCAGATTGAGTTCTTCTGGATTGAGCCAGTGAAAGCTCTGGCGTCGGGATTCTAAATAGATTTGTCTTAATTCTGGATAATCTTCTATGCTTGCTTCTCTAATCAACATCGCAACATCCCCTATGTTTTTATTTGAATGTTAATTCTCCTCTAGAACGCGTTTTGCCTGCATTATCCCTGCCAGTAACAATTGATCACTGAAATGCGAATCATTGACAGCACGTGCAAGAGCGATTGTACCAATCATGCTGCTTACTAGTGCGTAACTCGTAGAGAGATCTATGTTTCCAGCATCAGCTATAAACTCCATAAATCGTTTCAGTTCATCGGTATAAGCTTTCCGTACCTCTTGCGATAATTGAGAAATTTCTCCTGCCAGCGCAGGCAGTATACAGCCGACCTCCATCTGATCACGGTGAACGGAACTTAAATAAAATTCAATGATCGTCTGAATTCGAGGCTGGTCTGCTTTCTTGTCTGCAACACTTTGTAGCAGCTTTATCGTATCAGTAATAGCAAAATGAAAAGCCTCTATCACTAACTGATCCTTGTTCTTAAAGTGAGCGTAAAATCCTCCATGAGTTAGACCTGCCCCTTTCATAATAAATGGCAAACTGATATTACGAACGCCATTTGTTCGAAATGCTCGTGCAGCACTTGCAATGATCTGCTCTCTCACTTTTGACTTATGACCTTTCGGGTAAGGCATTCCTCTTCCTAACCTCCTTCTCTTTCACTGATTCTAAGTATGACTATCAAAATATTATATTCATCATATTATCTTGTGTCAATTGACTGAAATCCATCTTTCCTTACTAGATAGGATTGACTTCATTAAAATATGACGACTATAATATATTATGGTCATCATATTTTAAAGTTGGAGGTGCAAGAAATGATTCATTTAGAAACAGTAGATACATTAGTAATTGGATCAGGTCCGGGAGGCTACGTGGCGGCATTACGTTCAGCTCATCTCGGCATGAAGACAGCGATTGTAGAGCGTGATCAGTTAGGTGGAGTATGCACCCATGTAGGCTGTATCCCTTCAAAGGCGCTAATAGCAGAAGCAGAGCGGTTCAAACTCCGCACCCAATGGGGTGGTTTTCAAGATGGCAACTCTTTCAAGGAAGCTCAAGCGTTCAAAAAAGCTGTTGTGAAAAAACAAGCGGGAGGCGTCCAATTTTTGTTAAAGTCAGCGGGAGTTACCATACTGGAAGGCGAGGCAAGCTTGATCGATCAGCATACAGCGCTCATTCAACATGCCGAAAAAGGTGAAAAGCGAATCAACTTCAAACACCTTATACTAGCAACCGGTTCCCGTCCAATTGAAATTAAATCACTCCCTTTCGGAGGTCGTATATTGTCTTCCACTGAAGCACTCTCCCTTCCCGAGATCCCTAAAAGCCTTGTCGTAGTTGGGGGTGGGTATATTGGTGTTGAACTAGGGCAGATGTTTGCAAGGTTTGGAACAAAAGTCATCATCTTGGAAGGCGGCAATCAAGTATTGCCAGGCTTTGAAAGTGAACTTGTCTCGCCTGTCGTTCGTCAATTGAAAGAAGATAAAATCACGCTGATTACAGGAGCAAACGTCACAGATGCCGAGCAGCATATGAGCGGAATTGATCTTCATTATGAGAAACAGAAAGAAAGCTACACGGTGAAAGCGGAATATGCCCTAATTACTGTCGGTAGAAAACCGAATACAGATGGAACATTAGGTCTTGATTCTATCGGGTTGTCTATTCCCCCTCATGGACGTATTGAAATTGATGAACAATGCAGAACATCCATCCCGCACATATATGCGATTGGTGATATCACCGAGGGTCCTGCTCTGGCTCATAAAGCTTCCTATGAAGCGAAGGTTGCAGCAGAGGCAATCGCTGGTAAACCTTCTATTATAGATTATAAAGCAATCCCACTTGTTGTTTTTTCAAGTCCAGAATTGGCGAGTGTTGGACTAAGCGAAACAGATTGCAAGCAACATTCCATTCCGACTGTCATTGGGAAAACAATGTTCTCCATTAATGGCCGAGCGCTTGCATTAAAAGAACCAGAAGGTTTTGTAAAGATTGTAGCCCATGCTGAATCTGGTCTTATTCTAGGGGCACAAATCGTAGGTGCTGAAGCATCTACTCTTATATCAGAACTAGCACTCTCTATAGAAATTGGCGCTACAGCAGAAGATTTAGCAATGACGATTCATCCTCACCCAACATTAGGTGAAATGATCATGGAAGCTGCAGAAATGGCCACCCGTAAAGTTGAAAAATATCTTGCACGATAAATGGTTCAGGTGCGGCTTCTAGAAAAATAATCGCCATAGCCTATTTATTTAGGAATAGGCTATGGCGATTTCCATTGTGCTATTATATAAAAGAGCCGATCAATTGATCTTTAATTGGATCCCACTTCGCGTTTTTTACCGAGATTCATGGATAACTGAACGCCAATCATCAGCATGACGATGACAAGCATTGCCACAATGGAAGCATAAAAATGTCCGCTTAGATCGAAAACCAAACCTATGAAAAACGGACCGAATCCACCCACGATGTACCCGCCCATCTGCGACATCGCGGACCAGGTCCCAGCTTCCTCCGGAGTACTCGTCTCCATAATCGGGAGCATAAGCGCTAAAGGGAATAATCCACCTGCACCCATACCTAGGAAAATGACGGCTGGCAAGATCGGCATTGGCAGAAGAAGAAAGATAAGGCCAATGAGTTCAGACAGACTGCATAAGATGAGAAATAATTTCGGTTTTCCTAATCGAGTAACGACCGCTGGAACGAGTAGTGCCACCGGTATCTGAATGAGTGTAAATATGGTCAAGAGCATTGCAGCATATTGCGGACTGTTGCCAAAGCTAAGAGCAATCGGTGAAATCCATGCCGTCAAAGAATAAAACATACTGGACATAAAGCCAAAGAACAAGGTGAATTGAATGGCCTTTTTGTTTCTCAACGGCAATTTTAACGGCAACGTTACATGATCACTCTGCTCATTTTTGCGAACTAAACCTATCCATAGAATAAGGGCAATCACCCCTAGAATAGCCCAGCAGGACAATGCAAATGGAAGGTGATGCTGACTGCGCAGATAAATTGGAATGGTGAAGCCGGAAGCGAGCGCTGCACCAATCGTCATCGAAATTGAATACACACTGACGATACCAGGATTTCTCGGGAAATATTTTTTAATAAAACTAGACAATAAAGGACCTGCGAAGCTAATCCCTACCCCTCCAGCAAACGCAGTCATGAGCAGGATAGCAACCGATTGGCTAGTACCACGCAGTGCAGTGGCAATCGTGATCAGAAGAATCGAGAAAAACAGCGTTCTCTCTAAACCAAAACGCCGGCTGAGTATCGTTGCAACGGGAGCAAATATTCCCATACAAAGGACAGGCAAAGTGGTCAAAAGACTTGCTGTCAGTGCGTTTACGCCAAGCTCTGATTGGATCATGCTCATCATGGAAGCCACGGACGTAATGATCGGACGTAAGTTTAAAGCGGCTAAAAATAAAGCGGCTAAATAATATATTTTTTTCATCAATACCCTTCTTTCTCTCTCATCTTGTTAAGGTTACTTTGAGTATAAATCTGCCGCATTCATTGATCAATACAATAAATCGTATTATGATGATAGGAAAAGACTATCATTTATGAAAGGTGGACATATGGATACCCGGCATATTACCTATTTTATGGCTGTATTCAACCATTTGCATTTTACAAAAGCCGCTGAGCAGCTAGGCATATCACAGCCTACACTTAGCCAGCAAATTCGACTGCTTGAAGCAGAAGTTGGGATGCCGCTCTTTGATCGAATCGGCAAAAAGGTCGTTGCTACCGAAGCCGGTTCGCTGCTTTATCAATATGGCATGAAAATGCTTCAAGCTGAAAGAGATGCAAAAAATGCGATGAAAGAACTATTATCAGAAAAACGAGGAACCGTTCGTCTCGCAGTACTCCCCTCCGATCTTGATTTTCAGCTGGTGCCACTTTTTGTAGAATTTAAAACACTTTATCCCGAAACCAATCTGAAGGCATATTCAAATATCTTTGTTCGTGAAGAAGTTCTTTCGCATAAAGTGGATCTCGGCATCGGACTGCGAGGGCCTGCGGATAAGCGTCTCGTTCAAATTCCACTTGGAAGTGAGCCTTACGAATTATTTGTTCATTCAGAAAGTGATTTGGCTCAAAAGAGCGAAGTGTCATTAAAAGAGCTGACTCACCATGCGTTGGTCATGTATCCGAAGGGATATCTAGGAAGGGATTTAGTAGATGACGTATGTAAAGAACAGGGTGTTGAACTGGACACTGCCATGGAGGTTGGGTCCGCGTTTTCGCTATTGCAGCTGGTTGAAGCCGGGATCGGTGCAACCATTCAGCCAAGAGGATTACTAAAACAACATTCGACGTGGCCTAATATTGTTTCGATCCCTATTGCTGAGCCAGCACCTGTCCGGCACTTGGAATTAATTTATTATGCAGATCGATTTGTCAGCAAAGCACAGCAGCAGCTATCTGAATGGCTGATAGACTTTTTCAAATCAAGAACAAATTAAAAAGTGAGGTTAACACATGAAGAATGCAGATAGCATATTTACAAGAACAAACCGAGTTGTTATTCGCCAATTCGATAGACAGGATATTGAAGCGTTTTATCAATACCGAGCAAATCCCACAATTGCAATATTTCAATCCTGGGAAAACTACACATACGAAGATGCTGAATCATTTGTTCAACATCAATATCGAGTTCATTTATAAAAAAGGAAAATCCAAATCCGTTTTCATTGATCAACTCAAACAGTTTTTCATGAATTAGATTAAAAAAAGCCCTTTTCAGGGCTTTTTTTGGATTCGTTCTGATTGATTAGCTTTCGTTTGCCAACATGTATGCTGCAGTTTCATGCATATCTTTCAATCCTGATCTCTGTGCGTACTCGGCCACAGTGATCGCACTTGTCGTCAGAAGTTCTATTATATGTTCATCCATTCCTGGCCAAGTTCTCCCGCCTGCTTTTTCATACGCATGGATAAGTTTTGTTAATCCTTCTTTCCCAAAGAGAAGTTGATGCGACAAAAAATCTGCAGATACATCACCAACCCCCACTTCAGACCAATCAATCACACCCGTCACACATTGATTTTCATCAATCAGAATGTGGCCAGGATGCAAATCTCCATGCTTCACTCCCACGAAAGGCGGCCATAAAGAATCTTTAGCTAGCCATTCTTGCCAGCGCTCCCATAAACCGCTGTTAATGGTGTATTGCGATTTGACACGTTCCATTCGCTGTTTCATTGATCCTCTTAATTCATGAGCACTGAGCATCTCCACACCGATCGTTTTAAATGGCTGTTGATCTAAGGAATGTACATTCGCTAAAACTCTTCCTAATGATTCATAATAAGCTTGCGGTACTTTCGTTTGGTCAAAACTCCACACATACGATTCCTTCTCCACATCAATACTAGCCGCCGGTACCCCCTCTAATTGTTTATAAGCAATCAGACTTTCTGAAAAGATAGACCACTGAGGGACCTGAAAGTGAACCTGCTTACTCATATGATCAAATGTCTTTTTTTCTTGTAAGGTATGTTTCATTGATTCAGGTCTGCGAGGCACTCTTAATATCCATTGATCACCATGTAAATCTTCGACATGCGCGACACGAAAATCAACACCTGATTCATTTATTTTAATGGTATTCTCTGAAATGTCTAATCCGTGATGATTGGCTAACTGCTTTAATTCTAATCTATTCATATTCATTCCTCCAATTGCTCATTTAGTCATGATCAATAGGCATCAAGAATATCATCACAAAAAACCACAAAAGGCTACTTTATGTGGTCAGAGTAAACAAAGCTGGACTTATGCCATTCTTTGTATTAAAAAACATACAAAAAAGACAGAACAATTATCTGCCTGTCTTCTAGTGAAATTGCATACTTTCCCGCTGAAGATCATTAAAAATGTGCAGACTACCCCGTTTACTCCGTTTGATGAAAACAGAGCCTTTGAACATATGAAATTACTGATTGTTCAAAGTTTGCTGGCGTAATCTTCCTGCATGCATCATCTTTAACCATCCTCCTCTTTATCATATAAAGTTACTATACTTTATTTAAATATGACTTTCAATAAGATTACAAAAAGAAGCCCTTTTCAGGGGCTTTTATTCTTTCACTATCTTTTTTTCACTGGATGAATGTCTTCTCCCAAAAAAGAGGTATTAGGCTCACCACTATTTTCTAGGAACTCCGCTATTTCTTTCAGCTCTTGATTGATGAGGTCATTTCTTTGCATATCCGGGTTTAACAGAAGGATGGAGTGAATCGTTGTCGCTGCTTCATATAAAACATGTTGATCTTTTATCTGTTTGATGCATTGTTTCATACGATCGAAAAACCATTCAATCTCTTCAATTTCTTCCATCGGATAATGTGCCATTTTAAAGAGATTCTGCTGACGAAGGTCTTGTCTCTCAAAAATTTGTTCAAGCTCTTCTTTACTGACATACAAATCCGAGGATTCCTCATCAATCTCTACTACCTCGACCATCACATCTTCAGCTGTATATAACTGCTCAATAAAATCATCGAAAGTATCCGCCAGCTTAAAATCGACTCCCATTTCTAAATCAAAATAGTGAATAGGAGGATGTTCTTTCGTTTGTCGATAATCCATTGCGATCCATGTATCTTCTTCTCCGCTGATGATTACAAGTCCCTCAGGCAGCTCCAATTCATCACTTAACTGAAGACTATTCATGATGCCATCATCTTTGGCGATTCCTCTTAAATGGTCAAATTGAACATGATCCTCAGCCCATGAATTCGGCTGTTCAGTTGGGAAAGCATTACGAACTGTAAAACCACCGTTCCATTCTAAAATGAGCTTTTTATATGTATCAGGTAAAGTGACACCAAGTCTTCCCTCTGCTTCACGAATTTTTTCCTCTTCTATCTTTTCTAACGTGAAAGGACTCTCTTCTTCTTTCTCCCAGAATGATTTCAAAGTGGATGCCTCCTAGTTTCTAATGAGATCAGTATATCATTGACCAATGTTCATGAACTTTAATAATGAATACAATCTGACAGCTATAAATCCTTCTCAATGAAAAAACAGACCCCCTTAAGGTCTGTTTTCTTTTTATCTATACGTTTTGTGATGTTGCATTTCGGTCAATTAAAGTCGTGTTTCGATCAATTTTTTGTTGTTCTTCCATTGTTGTATTTCGAATCGACTTTGTTTCAATGATCTTCACCGTTTCTACAATTGATACACATAATAATGCAATGCTTACTATGAATAGTAACCTTTTAATATTCATATAGACATTCTCCTTTTTGAATATCATTTTGAGCCTTAAAAAACTTGATCAATAATCTCCTAGTGAGAACGAATGTTGAGCAACTAGATGAGTTAATTAAATTGGCATTTGAGAATATTCATAAATCTGGAACACATTTGAGAGAATGAAAACATAATATTCAGGATTGGACAGCAAAATTCATTACGCATACCAAATGAGACATTTGGTAAAGTGAACAATTCAAATTAAGAAAGCAAGACACATTGATTACTTGTTTTATAAAAGGTTTCATTAATCTCACTATTCACACTGTCTAATTAAATTATTCCTCTTTTTCCATATTTTAATCCTGCTTTATCTTTTAACTTCTCAGAGTATCCGATAGTTTAATTCAGATTGCTTTACGTAAATCCTCCTGTCATTATCGAAGGTTCCTTCATATTTGGGATAAAAACATTTTGAGATTGTGTAACTTCTCATGGAATAAATTAATTTGTTCCCTTATCATTAAATTAATAAATTTAAAAGAAGTGGGGAAAAAGATGGAGAGAAAAATCAATATCAATCCATTTGAAGAAATTACAGAAGTAAATCTAAATGAATGTACAAAAGAAAGTCCGTTGAAAGAATTTGAACTCCCCAAGGGAATGTTTCAAAAAAAAGATGATCATTTTATGAACATAGGTAATTGGGACACACAACATTGGGAAGCTATTTTGGAGAATAGATTGCTCTCAGTGAATCGAAATTTTGGTTACACAATGTTTTACTATTACAAAGGCATTCCAGATGATGAGTGGTATATGTCTCCTGGGAAAAACGGTCAGTCAGTTCAATATTATCCTCACTTTGAAGAACAACATTACAGCAACTTTTACAATTTCACATACTTTGTAGACACGTTCTTTCTAAAGGCTTACACATTGTATGAAACGATTGGACATTTGTTGTTCAAACTTTATAACTTTGAAATCAAAGAAGATGACTTAGTAAGTTTTAATTCTGCAATTTACAGATTAAAAAATGTGAACCGTCCATTGTACAAAGACTTAAACAAAGTAAAATACTCCAATGATTTCCAAATTGGTGTGCAAATGAGGCATGATATTGCTCACAATCACCCTCCTTACCGTATAGATTCTGGAATAAGAAAATTACATGGAATGGTTACTGTTGGTGTGGGAAATTACACAACTTCAAGTGAAATTAAAGCAGCAATGATTGGATTACTCAAAAGTATTGAGGCCACATTTGAGGTGCTTGAAAAACACTTACCAATTAAAGAAGTAGCCAAATAAAAAAGAGGAGCCAGCTAAGGTTCCTCCTTGCTTGTTACGACTATTTCCTTTCACGATTTTTTATAGTATCCAACAGTCAATTCTTTCTTCATTATCTCCAACAATTCTTTTCTCAATGATTCAAGCATTTCTCTATGAAATTTTATTTTCTCTCTAATTTCTTTTTTCTCTGCTGGTTCAACTTCTTTGTACCAATCATGTTCTAATAACAACTGTCTTTGTTCTCCAACTATTTTCTCGCAGAGTTCAGCTACTATCTCCGATTGATATAATAATGTTTCACTAAACAGTTGGTAAACCTCTAATCTTAAAGTATCTGCTTCAAAAAACTTTTTGTGCTGAATAAGATTATGTAATTCTTTTTGCATTTCTCTTTTATCCGTTTCCCACAAGTAAAAAATCCTACCTTTATCTTTTTCTAATAGATCGTGATTACTTAGATAGTTTTCTAAATCTGTCTTTGTGTGTTTCATAAAATTAGGATATTGTTGATACCAATTTGTAACAGCGAAAATTGAATCTGTAGCTTTGTAAAACAAGCCATATAACTTAGGATAAGTTTCATTTTTCTTTTCAGTAAATAGTTGGAAGTCATGAACTTTCCTTTGTGAGTCAAATAACAAATTATTCTTGAATGCCTCAATATTTCTACTTAAAAAGTGCCTGTATAATGCCAAAATAATTGTGGTTGTAAAACCACTTGTCAAAATCGTGATCAGAATGTCTTTCACAAAAAACTTCCTCTCTTACTAAATTAGCTCTTTTTACACTTTTGATTTCCATATGATAAACATTGTACAACTTAATGTAACTTAAGGTGATTTCTTTGAAGAATTTCTTGAACTTAAGATACGGTTCTATTATTTCATAATCTCTTTCGGACTCTTTTAAGCTATAATCAAGAAACTCGTTCCATAAGTGTACGTCTTTTCTCATTAATAAGTGTATATTGGGATAAACAATATCTTCCACTTCTTTAATGACTTTATCCCAAGTATCAAAATTATCAATTGAAGGAACAATATATGTTTGTTCCTTCCCATCCGGAGTAACGTCATAAACCTCCTCAACTTTTGTTATCTCTAATACATGATCATATTTGTAATAAAGAATAAACAATTTATTATATACCTTAGTAAGTTGCTCAAAAGTTATATTTTGTAAGTGTTTTTTCTTTTCACTCTTATTCTCCTTAAACATAACAAAGAAGGTTGTAAGTGCAGCAGCAATCAATGGTCCTGCAAAAAATTTCAAAAATAAGTCCATAAATTCTCCCACGTTTTTTCTTAATTAGATTTTCATAAAAATTGCATCCAGTAACCAGTTTAATCCAATGTGAAGAGTCAGATTCAGTTACTTTTTAAGATCGCACTCCTTATATAGACTGATGAGAGCATTAGCGCTATTTAGAAAAGAGTGCTAAAACAACATAAGATATTTAAGCTCATGCCACAAACAAATTAGAACATAACACTGCAAAACACCATAATAATTAGAATTCTAAAAATACTCAAAAACTACCTGGAGGATAAAAAGTTCTAACCCCGTTCGTCCTCATTTTAAAAAACAGACCATACAGGGTCTGTTTTAATTTTGCCTATTAGTTTTCAGATGTTGAATTTGGATCGATCATTGTCGTGTTTCGATCGGTTTTTTGAGGATATACAGTGGTATTTCGATCAGTTGATTCTTGTGAGTAGTTAAAAGAACCTAGGCAAGCAGCACCTACCAATAAAGTGGCGCTAATCAATATCTTCATTTTAATATTCATATAAACACTCCCCTTTTTGGATTTCGGTTTGAGCTTCTATGGCAGTTCTATAATAATCTGCTACCCTCTCCGAATCATTCCTTTTTTCATAAAGATTTGCAAGGCTTAAAGCAAACTCTTCAATATAAGGATACAACTTCTTTTCCTCTAAACCTTTAAACATTTTTCGTACATTTTCAATACTATCATCTACATAAATTGTCTTTAATGAATTGAGCAATGTTTTATAAAACAGATTGTTTTCTGCTGTTGCACTTTTTATTCCTTTAGCGATATATTCAAGTGCTTCTTTTGTTTTATCACTTTTAAACAAAGTCCAACTTAAACTAAAAAATAATCTTGGTTTAATATCTTCATTGTTTTCAGTCATCTTATCCAACCCTTTTTTATAGAAGGAAGCAGCTTTAATATAATCCTGTTGCCTGTCATACGTATTTCCAAGATTCAAATAAGTTTTAGCGATTAATCTTTGATCATTTATTTCTTCAGCAAGATCTAGTGCTTTATGTAAGTGGGGGAGCGACTTCTCATATCGTTTAAAATCATCATAATTTCCTGCGATCACAAATAGACTTTGAATTTTTCTCACCTTATAAAGATCATAACGATCATAAATCTCTAGGGCTTTTATAATATGGTGCATAGAAACATGGGTTTGTTTCATGATGTAATATGCTTCAGCAACTTTAAAATGGAATTCTGCTTGTTCAATTTCATCTACAACAAGCGCCAGCTGCCTCTCAGCAATCTTATAATATTGAATGGCTTGTACATACTCTTTCTTACTGAATTCATGCATACCTCTAAAAAAGGCATTATAGTATTGCAACATTCCAGACAGTTGATGGTTAGAATTCTCTATTTTATCGACTAGCGCGGAAATTGATTGATCGAATGAAGGTTTTATATAATCAAGCATAAGTTGATGTCGAAAACACATTAATTGATAATAGATAAGAAGATCCTGATCTTCTTCCATTCTATCTATTTCCCATTCAACTTCCGCTTTCAAAATCTCTGCATCAGGTACACTGAATTGCCGAATCATTTTATACCATTCATTTATTTTCACACCTACATGTGAAGAAAGAACTTTCTCCATCCCTTATTCCCCTTCCACTGAACTCCCTTATATGACATTTATTATCACATACAAGAATTTACAAAGCACCGAAAAGAAACCGCAAAAAGAACAAATATAGCCTCATTAAACCTTTGGAATATTTTCATTCTCATCACAAAACAAAAAGGCAGACTCATTTCAATCTGCCTTCATCTTCTAGATTTCCATGAGCATACCTTTTGTCTTCAGGTAATTGGCATTGAATCATTTAACCACTCTTCACAATGTTCTATCAGCCACTTCAAATATTCCACATATTGACCGACATGAAAGCCGTCACAAACAGCATGATGTACTTGAATGGCGACTGGCAAGATGATTTTTCCTTCTTCCACCTTAAATTTGCCTAACGTAAATATCGGCAGTAAATAAGTTTCATCTGTAGATACATTAAGGTTAAAAGAAGTAAAATCAATCCAAGGCAGGCTTGAAATATTGAACATATTTTCTGGCATATGAGGTTTCGGAAATAGTTTGTTACTTTCGCTATAAGCTTCAATATCAGCTACACAGCTTTTATAAAACTGAGCAAAGTTTTCGTCATAAGGCGTCCAAATACTTGAAAATGTCTTTGTTTCTTTATTTAGAATCGTATAACTAGGATTTAGAAGATCCCAGTGACCAAGTTCATCGTTCACTAGATCCATCCGAAACTCCGGTATTTTTTGCACAGCCCTTGCTAACAAATAAATTTGCACAGGATATACTTTTAGATTTTTTTCTTTTAATATTGCATGCAATTTCGTGATGTCTAGATCGATCACCAGGCTATATGAGCATCGGGTTACCTTCGTATAATGATGGAAGTGTTCTTTTCTCGGATAATTATCTATTTGTTTAAACATTTTTATCTCCTCCTGAATGTAATTTCATGAATTCAGGAGGAGACTTTATCTGTTTTCACCACCACAATCATCCTTTCAAGTGATTTGTCATGTTTCTGTCCATTCAAAGTCTACCATGAGTTTTGCCTACGATAAACCCTGCAGCAACTCTTCATAAGTGAGCTGGCTGAAGTATTGAAATATTCATTCTATTAGTATATTTAAAGAAGAGGAACTCGAATAAAAAAGCACCTTCTATCGTAGAAAGTACTTATCTTATATTCTAGCACTAGCTTTTTTATAATTTTGAAGAAAATGATGACCTTCATTTAAAAAAACTAGAAAACGCTTATTCATAGTTTCAATAACGATTCTATCTGGTTGACCATATGGAGCACCAATTCTATAATCAATATTATCTGCAATTCCATACTTGTCCGACTCTTTAATACTAACGATTTGATCAATTGGTATTTCTGTTTTAGATAAACCAAATTTTAAGACTAAGTATTTTTCACCAAAACTGTAACGGGTTTTTAGGAAAACAGTAAAAATAAAGAAAAGTGCTAATAAAAAGATTAACATAATTACATATTCCATAGAATCACTCTTTTTTATACTTTTATCTAATTTTACCATGTTTTTTACTTTTTAAAACCAACAACTTTAATAGAAGTATTATATATGTTTTAATTCACCCTAGTAAGGCATGTTCTATGAAGGTTGGTCAGTTGGATAGTAATATTCTTTGTCGTATTTATTGGCGTTGAAGCATCTTTTAGAACGATCAATAAAATGAGGCATCGAACCAATAAAGACTAACAAAAAAAGCCCCTATATAAAGGGGCTTTTGATTTATTAACGTAATAATTGAAGTACGTTTTGTGGCTGTTGATTCGCTTGTGCAAGCATAGCTTGAGAAGCTTGAGAAAGAATGTTGTTCTTCGTGAACTCACTCATTTCTTTTGCCATGTCAACGTCACGAATACGAGACTCAGCAGCCGTTAAGTTTTCAGAAGAAGCACCAAGGTTGTTGATTGTGTGTTCTAGACGGTTTTGGACTGCACCAAGTTTAGCACGCTGTGCAGAAACTTGTTTAATAGCCCCATCAACGATTGCTAACTGATCATCAAATCCACCATCGTCATCAGCTGCAATTGTTTCAAATTTAGATACATCGATATCTTTAACAGACTTACCTGTCTCAACTGCACCATCGTTGTCTGTAACGCCTAAAGCAGCAGCGCTCATATCTTGAATGTTGACTTTAATTTGTTGTGTAGCATTTGCACCAATTTGGAATACTAAAGCATCACCAGGAGTTGCTGGGACTGCAGGTGTACCTGTACTTGGATCATCTGGATCTGTCGGCGGAGTTGCTGGTGTGCCAGGTGTACCTACTCCATTAAACGTACCATTTAATAATTTTTTTCCGTTAAACTCAGTACGATTAGAAATACCATCGACCTCTTCAACAAGCGCTGTGATCTCATCTTTAATTGCAGCTAAGTCTTCACCTTGCTGTGTACCAGTATTTCCAGCTTGAACGACTAGTTCACGAACACGTTGAAGGATTGAGTGAGTTTCAGTCAATGCGCCTTCAGCTGTTTGGATAAGAGAGATACCGTCCTGTGCGTTTTTAGAAGCCATTTCTAAACCGCGGATTTGTCCACGCATTTTTTCAGAGATAGCTAGACCTGCTGCATCATCCCCTGCACGGTTGATTTTAAGACCAGAAGAAAGTTTCTCCATGTTCTTTTGGCTTGCACCATTGTTTGCTGATAAACGGTTTAATGTGTTAAGTGCTGCGATATTGTGGTTAATTCTCATTTCCTATTACCTCCGTGTAATTTTTTTTAGAGAGCTTATCTGTAAAGTCCATTTGGATGAGAAGCTCTTCCTTAGAATTTTCGATTTCTAAGGCATGTGTATAGTAGTAACGCAGAGCACCTTTTGGCTCTCTTACTTTACTACCGTATGTAACATCAGTTATGGCAATAATCATGAAACCTCCTTCTATTCATTCAAAATGATTAGTCTTGTCACTTTTACGAGACTAGATACCCGCCATAACAATGAGTATTATGTTACCTACTATAGACTGAACTTCCATATATTTTAGTTTGTGGAATTTGTTAAATTCACAAATTAGACACATTTAACAAGAAGAAATATCTCGTCCATGTTGTCACATTGGCTTATGTTAAGCTTGTGAAAAAACCAAATTGATGTATAATACAATTGATGTATGATGCATGAATTGTAGGAGGTTGACCTTTTGAAAAGAGAAGATGCCTTAAAACTAAGAACAGATATTAAGAAAATGATTATATTAACTGGGGTTTTCGAATCTCAAAATTTGCCGAATGGACCATTTGAAAAACCTCTACCAACTTCTCAAATGATGGCGTTAGAGGAACTAGAGATGGAAAAATTAACTGTTTGGCAACTATCCAATAAACTTAGATTAGAGACTTCAACTGTAAGTAGATTGGTAGATAAGTTAGTAAAAAAGGGACTTGTTTATCGTGAAGTAAATGAAAAAAATAGAAGAGAACTTTTTCTGCACCTCACAGAAAAAGGTCACATTACTGTTAATCGCTTAAGAGAACAATCCCTTACATTTTATCAACGCATCCTCAATAATTTATCAGAATCAGAACAAAAAATTGTTTTGGATGGTTTTGAATTATTTATTGATTCTATTTCTAAGTCTTTTGATTAGAGTGAGGTCATAACCTTTGGAGGATAAAATGAGTTTGGATTTTGAACGTCCTATTATTGAACTAAAAGAGAAATTTGATGAATTAAAGAAAATGATGAAAGAAAATAATGTAGATTTATCGTCAGAAATTCATTTATTAGAAAAACGTTTAAATAAAATGCAAGATGAAATTTATTCTAATCTTACAGCTTTTCAACGAGTTCAAATTGCAAGGCTACGTAACCGGCCCACGACATTGGATTATATACCTTTATTGTTTACAAATTTTTTCGAACTTCATGGTGATCGATTATATGGTGATGATCAAGCAATGATAGGTGGTATTGCAAAATTTAAAGGAATGCCCGTTACGGTTATAGGTCATCAAAGAGGTAGAAGTACAAAGGAAAATATAGAAAGAAATTTTGGAATGGCTCATCCAGAAGGTTATAGAAAAGCGCTAAGGCTTATGAAACAAGCTGATAAATTTAATCGCCCTATTATTACATTTATTGATACAATAGGCGCCTATCCAGGAAAAGGGTCTGAAGAACGTGGAATTTCTGAAGCGATAGCTCGAAATCTATTGGAAATGGCTACGCTTAAAGTGCCAATTGTTTGTATTGTAATTGGAGAGGCATCAAGTGGTGGAGCTCTTGGCATTAGCGTCGGTAACCATATCCATATGTTAGAATATTCATGGTACTCGGTCATTTCGCCAGAAGGAGCAGCATCTATCCTATGGAAGGACGCTAAGTATGCTCCAGAAGCTGCTGAACATATGAAAATTTCAGCAAAAGATTTAAAACAGTTAGGAATGATTGATGAAATCATCCCTGAAATGAAAGGTGGAGCACAAAATGATATAAAATCACAGGCAAAAATGATTGAATCTGTGATCGAATCATCTCTAAAAAAATTGATACCATTATCCTCAAAAGAGCTTATACAACAGCGATATGAAAAGTATAGACAAATAGAAAATATTTAAAGTCAGTATTACATTTAGGAGGATTCTTACAAGATAGTTCTAAATATGTTGTAAGTAACCTCTTAAACTGAATATGCTGATACTATTAAAAAATGTGTGATCGGTATGAAAAAGGATTTCTTCCATCAATACTTTTTCTGAAGGTCCTCAAATAATTCCTCATAAAAAAACAGACCCTGCATGGTCTGTTTTCATTTTGCCTATATGTTTTGTGAGATTCTCCATCTCTCAGTCGCCGAACCATATCTAAAGCAAAATAAGTCAAGATGCCATCGCATCCGACGCGTTTAAACGACATTAATGATTCTTCAATTACAACATTTATGGATTTAATATGAAACTTGTTTATAAAAGTACATCATTGAAAATTATTTATAATGGTACTTAATGCTTTCTTTAGTACAACCTTATCATCATTTGACAAGTTTTGAAGCGCTGTCTTGTTCAGCTCAATTGTTGCTGCTTCAACTTGATCTCTAATGACTAAAGATTTTTGAGTAGCCTCTACTAAAATATTTCTTCGATTGTTTCGATCTATTGTGCATTCAATTAAGTCAGCTTTTTTCATTTTATCTAAAATACCAGAAACGGTTGAGGCTTCTAAAAAATAACCCTTGTTACGCAAGGGTTTCAACGATGATTACGATTGGGCTACCTCAGTTATAGTTTTTTGATTGTTTAGCTCGAAGCCTTATTCTGCTTAAATTATAAAATAATAAACCGGATAAAGATTCTACCCTTTCCCTGTATAAAGAATTGGTCAAATTAATCTGATAACGTATTTAATCAGTGTGTGCGATAGCCTTGACTTCAATCAATTGCTCTGGGAAAGCCAGATATGTCACACCAATGAGACTGCCAGCTGGTCTGTGTTGACCTAAGTATTCCTTGAATAGATCTATGACCGTTTCGGAGTGTTCTTGTGGATTTGTTAGAAAAATTTCCACATATGCAATGTTGGATTTCGTGGCTCCCAATTCCACCAATACCCGATCAAGGTTCTCAAATGTTTGTAGAGTCTGAACTTCAATATTCTCCTTACCAACGAACATACCATTTTTATCGTATGAAAACTGACCTGAAATGTAAATTGTTCCTTTAACGCTATATCCTTGGGTAATACCGTGATCCCATAGATTGTGATTGTAGGTTTTAATATTAGTCATTGTTTTCTCTCCTTTATTTCAAAGTAAAGTAAGTATAAAATGAATATAAATAAAAAAATAGTACGCACTATTTAGATAGCTACTATCAGAAAGGATAGTGTCAATATGAGTATGGCTGATTATAGAAAAACGGGTAATATCCAAGAGACACCTTTTGGATATACTTTATCAGTTATAGGAGGCAAATGGAAAATGCTAATTCTGTATCTCCTTTCGGAAAATCAACCCGTTCGTTTTAATGATATGAAAAGGAGACTTGGAACGATTACCTTTAAAACATTGAGTGCACAACTTAAAGATTTGGAAGCAGATGGGATGATTATACGAAAGGAATATCCACAAGTCCCCCCTAAAGTGGAATACAGTCTTACAGATAAGGCAGAAACACTTTTACCAATTTTAGAACAGTTATGTGATTGGGGAGAGAAAAATCGAAGTAATTAAATTCTTTTTGTATACATAATTCAAAGTATTGACTATGAAGAGACAAAGGAAAAGCAGCTTTTGATAAAGCAATGGAGCGTATAGGGAACTTCTAATCTTAATGAAAAAGATAGTAATGATTAGGCCCCATCCGTCCCCATAAAAACAGACCCTGCAGGGTCTGTTTTTATTTTGCCTATACGTTTTGAAGTTGTGTTTTGATCAATTGAAACAGCAATGAAAATAGCAGATAATATTCAAATAAAAAAAGCCCCGAAAAGGGCTTTTTTATTAATAGACTCCATGCTTAACCAAAGTAGCCGTTTTCTGCGGTTTGAAAATCATTTAAGGAATTTATATGTACAGTGGTTGTAATCCCCATTAATAATGTAAGGCTTAATATCATAACTTTCAAGTGCTTCATTCAGCTTCCTCCTCCATCCATGTCAATTTTTTGGCCTGTGATTCCAAACCTTCATCAAAGTATTTTGATGCCAGTTTGTAATTATCCTGCTTTTTATAAAATCTTGCTGCCATAATTGACAATTCTGCGGCATCTGTCCAAAGTTTTTGATTTTTCAGTACATCAAGAGCTGCGTCGAGCTGAATTTCATCATCTGTTACATATATTAAATGTATGATATTTAACTTAGCAATATACGCATTGTCAGCTAATTCATTCGCTAACATGAGTGACTCGTTGTGTGCATCCAGCCCTTCAGCTTTTTTATCTAACTGGAAGAGTACACGCGCTAACATGTAATTTGTTCTCATATACAGTGGTTTGTGTGGCTTTTTTAATTCAACCGAAAAGACATTTTGTAAACATTCTAAAGCTTGCTGAAGCTTTCCTTGACGCTCATAACATATCCCAAGATTGAAATACCCTAGCGCTTGTGGCAAATCAACTTTAGATTCTGCTACTAAATTAATAGCATCCTTATAGGTGGATTCAGCTTGTACAAATTGGTTTAAATCCATCTTATTTGATGCGATTACCATTAGAGTAGTAGCAACCCGACTCTCTTGTAAATCTGCTGATTTAAAGCTTTCTAAAGCTTTTTTGGCGTGGTTAATGGAGAAATGATTTTGTGCGATTTCGTAGTATGCAATTGAAAGCTGATAATTAAATTCAGCACGTTCTAAATCGTCAGGAACGTTTCGAAGTCGGGTCTCTGCAATATGATAATAGTTGATAGCGTCTGAAAAGCGCTTTTTATAAAACTCATACATGCCATTGAAGAAGAAATAATAATACTGAATCATGTCATCCGTTTTCTGCTTCTCTTCAATGTCTATTTGCTTCAATATATCTTTTGATCCCTCAAACTCCTGCGCCAACATTTTGTATCTGGAATCAATCAAGTTAAAGTATAATAAGACATTTTGATCTTCTTCCATATTTTCAAAGGCTATTACGATCTCTTTTCTCTTATTTTCAGCCTTTAGAATGTCCTGTTTCTTTATATATCCGTACCAATCACCGATCATTTTAGCAACAAATGGGCTTGCTACTTTTTCTCCCAAACAAACCTCCTCCTATCCATTCCTTTATTTTCCCTATAATTACATATATTATCATCCGTTTGAATATTCCACACCGAAAAGAAACCGCAAAAAAGAGAGACGAATTCGCCTCTCTGGTATGCCTTTTATTATTTGATGATACTCCAAATAAATCTTCCACTAGTATGGCCTGTTTTTTGTGCCCAAGCTTACTAAAGGAAACTTGTTTTCATAGCAATATGTTCTCCGAGATTTACTATAAGTGGATCTTTATTTTTTTCTAAAAATTTAGCAATTTGATTTAGATTTCCATTAATTTTATCGTTGATTGGCATATTGGGATTCAATAAGAGAACGTTGTTAATCGTAGAAGCTACTTCATAAAGATCATCTTCATCTCTTGTTTTTTCAATGTGATATTGCATCTTTTTAAAAAACCATTTAATTTCGTTCAAATCAACCATCGGGTAATATTGAATTTTTTGCAAATTACCTTCATCAAGGACGTCCAATTCAAATATGGCTTCAAGTTCTTCTTTACTTAAATGAACTTCAGAAAGTTCATATTCACCCTCTGCTGCTTCCTCATCGGCAGTGTACTCAGCTGTATAAAGCCCCTCAATGAATTCATCAAAGGAATCTGCTAATTTAAAGTCTTCTTCCATCTCAACATCAAAATAATGAATTGCAGGATTCTCTTTCGTTTTTTGATAATCCATCGCTACCCAAGTATGGCCATCCCCGTTAATCAAAACAAGCCCTTCTGGCAGCTCCCACTCTTTTATTAAGTAGGCACTATCCATAATCCCCTCATCTTCTGCAATTCCCAAAAGATGATTAAATTGAATATGATCCTCAGCCCATGAATTAGAGTGAGTGGTTGGAAAAGCATTATGAATTATATAACCGCCATTCTGTTCCAGTATGAGCTTTTTATATGTATCTGGCAAAGTGACTCCTAGTTTCTTTTCAGCCTTAGCTACTTCTTCTGCGGTGATCTTTTTTAACGTATAGTAACCTTCATCGTCTATTTCCCAAAAAGATTTCAAAGTTTATTTCCTCCTAGTGTCATTTAACAAAACCATTTCATGAACTTATATTCTATTAAATTGTTTTTGGTGGTGATTGTATGTCTTATCTTGAGAGAAAGATTTATTGAATTATTTATAATATGAGTCGCTTTCGTAAGAATCCAACAATTGATGACATGAAAAGAAAAACAGGTAAAGATGAGACGACTGTTAGGCAAGCAGTCAAAAACCTTCTGCCAACTGAGAAACAATCTGGCGGATAAAGTTCGTCCCCAATTCGTCCCCATTCAAAAGAAACTGAACAAATATTCATTGTTAAAAAAACAAAAAAACCCTTGCTACGCAAGGGTTTAAACGATGATTCCGACTGGGCTCGAACCAGCGACCTCTACCCTGTCAAGGTAGCGCTCTCCCAGCTGAGCTACGGAATCGGGTTATGTATCAGTTCTGGGCTTTCTGTTACTGACAGTCTCTATTATATAACCATAATAATAAAGCGTCAATGGTTTTGTTCAAAAAAGGTCAAAAAGCCGGCGGCTGTGCCGGCTTTTTTCTCTCCTTCTTTATGATTGGTTCACAAGGACGGGCTTTAGTTGATCGAGTGCTTGTTTGAAGTCACGTTTGAGGTCTTCTCCGTTTTCAACTCCGACACTTAAACGAAGCAGCCCATCTGTAATCCCTCTTTTTTCTCTTTCTTCTTTTGGCATAGCCGCATGTGACATTTTGGCTGGGTACGACAGAATGGATTCGACGGCGCCGAGGCTGACGGCGAATACAGGTAATGTGACAGCGTCCACCAATTCTTTGACTGCCGCTTGGTTTTCTAGTTCAAATGAGAGAACCGCTCCTGCCCCGCTTGCTTGCTTGCGCTGAATGTCTGCCCCCGGATGGTCATCTAAGCCTGGGTAGTATACTTTTTTCACCGCAGGATGTTCTTTGAGGAATGTAGCGAGTTCAAATGCCGTTTGGCTTGCTTTTTCTAATCTCACCTGAAGGGTTTTTAACCCTCTTAACACAAGCCAGCAGTCCTGCACGCCAAGGACCGCACCGAAGGAGTTTTGCAGCGAATAGAGTTCGTCTCCGAGCTTCTCATCTTTTACCACGGCTAAGCCTGACAGCACATCACTGTGGCCGCTTAAAAATTTCGTTGCGCTGTGCAGAACAACGTCAACACCAAGGTCAAGCGGACGCTGAAGCGCAGGTGTTAAAAACGTATTATCTAAGAAAGTCAGACAGTCATGCTCTTTTGCAAGCTGTACAACACCTTCAATATCTGTAATCCCTAGTGTTGGATTTGACGGTGTTTCCATGTAAATGACCTTTGTATTTGATTGAATGCCTCTTTTGACTTCATTCAAATCGGTCATGTCCACGAAGGTATGCTCAATTCCAAATCTTGAAAGAACTTGGGTGATCATTCGGAAAGTCCCGCCGTACACATCTCTTGTGACAAGGACGTGATCTCCCTTTGATAATAGAAGAAAAGCGGTTGAAATGGCTGCCATGCCTGATGCAAAGGCAAGCCCTCTCGTTCCTCCTTCCAGCGCTGCAATCGTATCCTCTAATGCTTGACGTGTCGGAGTTCCCGATCTGGAGTAGTCATATTGGCCAAATTCATCGAAGCTGCTTTGATGAAAGGTGGATGCATGCTGAATCGGTACACTGACTGCACCTGTTGAACGGTCTGTTTTAAACGCATTATGAACGAGTTTTGTTTCGAGTGTCCAATCGTGTGTGGTCATTTGGTGTGTACCTCCTCTTTTACTTGTGATAGTGCCTGTTTCAAGTCTGCTTTCAAGTCATCTACATGCTCGATGCCAACAGAGAAACGGAGCAGCTTGTTACATACACCGTTTGCAATGCGAATCTCTTCTGGAATATCCATATGCGTTTGTGTTGCAGGATACGTAATGAAGCTTTCGACTCCGCCAAGGCTTTCAGCAAAACAAATCGTTTTCAGCTGTTTCAAAAATGGATTGACCCAGTCCTCTTTGGCTACTCGGAATGACAGCATGCCTCCCTTTCCTGGATAAAGCACATCTTGAATTTCCGGCTGCTTCTCTAAAAACTGTGCCAGTTCCTTCGCATTTTCCTCGTGCTGGCGCATTCTAAGTGCCAGTGTTTTCATTCCTCTCATTAAAAGCCATGAGTCAAATGGTGATAGAACCGCTCCAATTGCATTTTGATGCTGGAACATGTCTTCAGACAGCTGCTCTCCTTTTGTGACCACAAGCCCGGCAAGAACGTCATTATGTCCGCCTAAATATTTGGTTGCGCTATGAATGACAATGTCCGCTCCAAGCGTAATCGGCTTTTGCAAGACTGGTGTGTAAAAAGTATTATCGACAATCACCAAAGCGCCATGTTCTTTTGCAATCTTCGCTATTTTTTGAATATCTGCTTCCTGCATCAGTGGATTTGTCGGTGTTTCAATAAAGACCGCTTTTGTGTTTGGCGTGATTTTAGAGCGTAAACAGTCTTCATCTGAAAAATCATCATAAAGAAAACGTAAGCCGTACTTTTTCCATTCGTTTTCAAACAAACGGTATGTACCGCCATATAGGTCTGATGAGACGATGAGTTCATCTCCGCTTTCAAATAGAGCCATGATCGTTTGGATTGCCGCCATTCCCGAACTGAAGGCAAAACCGGCCGTCCCTTCTTCGAGTGAAGCAATTGCATCCTCTACGAGCTGTCTTGTTGGGTTTTTCGTTCGAATGTAATCAAATCCTGTAGATTCCCCTATACCTCTATGTCTATATGCTGTCGAAAGATAAACGGGAGGACTGACAGTGCCAGTCACCTCTTCGCTACGGTTTCCAATCTGCGCTAATTTCGTTTCCACATGTTCTGTCATTTGACACCATCCTAAGTAAAAATCTGATTTCAAAACAGAAAACCCCTTCTTCATAAGAAGAAGGGGTTTAATCGCTTCCTCTTATCTTCCAAGCAAAAAAGCTGCTTGCTGGATTTAGCACCTTGGTACATCACATGAAGTGATGCATACCGGTTGCTGAGGTTTCAAAGGGCCAGTCCCTCCACCTCTCACGATAAGAATGTGTTGTCTGTCTGTTCTAATTCTTAATACTGTAACCCATTAAATCTCATTTTTCAAGGGGAAATGTCATGATTAATTAAAATTTTCTGTATTTTATAACAGAATCGATGTTATACGATTTGATTGCATGTTAGCATATAGGAACAACGCTGTTTTTCATGTTACAATGAATGGAAACGTTTCACTTTATGATGAATTTGGTTAGCTGGAGGAATGGATTATGGTGAAGAAAACAGGAATCATTCAAGAAGAAACCTTACAGTCAAAAGAACTTGGGGCGGACATGACCATTTTGATCTATTTGCCAGTCAATTACTCCCCCCTTTATACATATCATGTCATCATTGCCCAGGATGGTCATGATTATTTCCGACTAGGCAAAATAGGCAGACAGGCAGAAGAATTGATGCAAAACAAAGAAATGGAGCGCTCGATTATCATTGGTGTTCCTTATGAAAATGTCACGGAAAGACGGAACACGTATCATCCAGACGGTACAAAGTTTGAAGCGTATAAACGCTTTTTAGCAAATGAACTGGTTCCTTATATTGATGAACACTTTCCAACCTATCAAATTGGATCAGGACGTACGTTTATTGGTGATTCACTGGGTGCGACGATTTCCCTCATGACAGCCATTGATTATCCTTCTTTATTTGGCGGGCTGATTTTACAGTCCCCTTACGTTGACGAGTCGGTTCTAGAAGCTGTCAAACAGTCGACAGCCCTTTCTCATTATGCCATTATCCATCAAATTGGACGGGAAGAAACCGCTGTAAAAACAACAGATGGCCAGGTGCTTGATTTTGTTCAGCCGAATGAAGATTTAAAGGCCCTTCTTGAACAATCTGGTGCGGATTACTTATTTGAGACATTCGAAGGGGATCATAAATGGACGTTTTGGCAGCCGCTCATTGCGCCTTCGTTAAAAAGAATGCTCCCATATTCGTTAATCAACTGAATTTTGTTATAATAAACAATAATAAATACTTTCTTATTCAGGAGGGAACATGATGAAATACGGAGTTGTTATATTTCCATCAAAAAAATTGCAAGATATTGCGAACTCTTACCGGAAGCGTTATGATCCGAACTATGCACTCATACCGCCTCATTTAACATTAAGAACACCTTTTGAATTAACGGATCTAGAAGCGGCTGAGGTCGTCTCAACGTTAAGAGATTATGCAAAAAATGCTTCTCCTATTACGTTACGTATTAAAAAATTCAGTTCATTCGCTCCTGTAAACAACGTCATTTATATGAAAGTAGAACCGAACGAGGACATCATGGCGCTCAATGAAAGATTGTACGCCGATCCACTTGCTGGTACACCTGAATATGCCTTTGTTCCGCATGTGACAGTCGCTCAAAAACTATCCGATGATGAGCATTCAGACGTACTTGGCACATTAAAGCTGAGAAAGATTGACCATGAAGAAACAGTGGATCGCTTCCACCTTTTATATCAATTAGAGAACGGATCTTGGACCGTCTATGAAACATTTATTTTAGGAGAAGAGGGTTAAAGACATTTGAAAACAGTCATCGCAACAGAACAAACACAACGAGAAGATGCATACTACGTTCGAAAAGAAGTATTCGTCAAAGAACAAGAAGTTCCAATAGAGATCGAAATAGATGAACTAGAAGACAAAGCCACCCATTTTGTCATTTACAATGATGATAAAAAGCCTCAGGCGGCCGCTAGACTGCGGATCATTGAGGGATCAAAGGCAAAGCTTGAACGCATTTGTGTGTTAAAAGAGGCGCGCTCCTTCGGCCTTGGCCACAAACTATTAGAGGCGCTAGAAACCGAAGCGATTGCTAATGGAGCAAAAGAAGCCGTTATGCATGCCCAAGTCCAAGCGCTTCCTTTCTACGAAAAGAAAGGCTACAAAGCGGTTTCTGAACCGTTCGAAGAAGCGGGAATCACACATGTCAAAATGACAAAAACACTGTCTGTTTGACCAAAAGAAAAAGCCAGAGCATTCAAGATGCCCTGGCTTTTTCTTTTTCATTATCGTTCGTCACAGGAGGAAAGCGCAATCATTTATATATACGTATTGATATGAATGCCCTTGCCTTCCTCCATAAACATATCTCGTACAAAGCGTTCCCGCTTTTTTTGCTGTACTTTCGTTTCCGCTTCTGTCACTAAGTCCTCTTTTTTCTCCAGCTCTCTGTATATCTTGTCATGAAAGGTGCGAGAAACCTTTGTTACTTTCGCATAGTCTTCTTTATCCTGAGGAGCTGGACGATTGATATATTGAAAATACAGATCCGGCTGAATCGGGGCTATATATCCCATCAAGAACGCCTCCTTTGCTTCTCTTCTATTCTACTATTCCCTAATTATGACTGTTTGAAACACGCCTCATTTGATATGATTAGATGTGTTTCATTTTAAGATTGATTGACTATTGGAGGACTAGCTTTGAAATGCGCACGACGACATGATCGAACGATCTCATTACATACGTATTCGAGAGAACACTATCAATTCCTCCATGACGAGGGAAAAAAAGGACAATTATTCTGCCCATATTGCGGACAACCGGTCTTTTTTAGATTAAATATACATGATGAACCTGCCTTTATTCATAAGCACATATCTCAGCAAGAGATTTGTGAAAAAGCTGAAGAACAAGCAGATCATCATCAAACGGCTGAACAAGAGGAAAAGGCTTCCTATAAAGAACTTGGCGGCTTCCGTTTTCCAACCGGCAAACAGATCATCTCGCAAACGAGCGAATCATATGACTGGCAGGAACCAAGGTCGATTCAATTTAGCGACGCCTTACATTTAGAAGAGAATGAAGAAGTTCATACGATCGACCTCTTCCCGCATATCACCTTTAGCACACCGCAGCTTCAAGCTGTCACACATTTAGATGGTCCGATGCTTGTGCTGGCTGGTGCCGGCAGCGGGAAAACAAGAGTCCTGACGGCTAGAGCGGCTTATCTCATGTCCCATCATCATATTCCTGCTCACCATATTTTACTCGTAACTTTCACCACAAAAGCGAGCAATGAGATGAAAGAAAGACTGCGCAAGCAATACCAGCTTCATCCTTCACAAGCCAGCCAAGTAGTGACAGGCACCTTCCACAGTCTTTTTTATAAAATGCTGCTTCACGATGACGCAAACAAATGGAACGGCCAGCATCTGATCAAATTTGACTGGCAAAAGGAGCAATACATTCGAAAAGCTATGATGAATGAAGGACTTGATGAGAAAGACTATCCTACCGATCAAGTACTGCAATCGATCGGCTATTGGAAAAATGCCTTTTTACCAGGTGAACTTCCTGATTTGAAAGATGAAAAGGAAAAACACATGTGGACGATCTATCAATCATATGAACAGCAAAAACGAGATCATCAGCAATTTGACTTTGATGATATGGCGATTGCCTGCTTACATATGCTGACAGAACAGCCCGAACTGCTAAAACGGTATCAAGAACGATTCCAGTATATTTTAGTGGATGAATTTCAGGATATTAATCCAGTGCAATATCAATTAATTCAGCTTTTAGCCGGAGAATCAGAGCAGTTATTTTGTGTAGGCGATGATGATCAAGCCATTTACGCCTTTAGAGGCAGCAATCCTGCTTTCATTCTTGAATTCAAACAGGACTATCCTTCGGCTCAGATCGTCCATTTACATGCGAATTACCGGTCTCATCATACAATTGTCGCAAGTGCAGATGCGATTATTAAGAAAAATCAGCATCGTTATGAGAAGACGTTAAAAGCCGTGCGCGAGGAGAAAATTCCGCCGACGCTCTTTTATCCATATGATGAAGAAGAGGAAGCGACAATGATTGTCGCAGATATTCAGGAGAAAATTAAAAATGGTGCAAAGCCGAATGACTTCTGCGTGCTGTTTCGTACGAATACAGGTGGCCGTGCGATTTATGAACGACTGCATCAATCGGCCATTCCGTATGAAACGGATGCTGGCGTCAAAGCCTTCTACAGCAGACGAATGGTTCGGGTACTCCTCGCCTTTCTTTCCTTAAGTCAGGATGCAGATGATGTGGCAGCCATGAAACAGCTGCTGCCGGTTTTCTTTTTAAAGCAGCAAACGCTGAATACACTAAAGGCACTGACCATCACAGAAGATTGCTCAATGGTAGAAGCGCTCGGAAAACTGACAGATATACAGCCGTTTCAACGGAAAAAGCTGCAATCAATCGTTCCTTTGTTTCGAACGTTACGAACATTAAAGCCATCAGACGCGGTGACATTTATTGAACAAAAGATGGGACTCGGTGATTACTTAAAAAAACGGGTGAACGATACGAATGTACTTGAAAAAGGGACAGATGATGTACGTGATGTGAAAACAGCTGCCAGACGCTTTGAAACGATTGAAGCCTTTCTCGCACATGCCGAACATATGAAATCTGCCGAAAAGGAAAAAACAGATGAACCCGGTGTTCAGCTCATGACGATCCACCGCGCAAAGGGTCTTGAATTCCAGACAGTATACATCACATGTGTGGTCGACGGAGCACTGCCTCATGATTTCTCACTGGATGAACTCAGAAACGGTGATGAAGAAGCGCTGGAAGAAGAGCGCCGTTTATTATACGTGGCCATGACAAGAGCTGAGCAATCTCTTTATCTGTCTGTTCCTTCATTTAGACGAGGCAAAACGGCTCATCGTTCTCGCTTTTTGTATCCTCTTCTAAAGAAAAACCGTGAATTATTTACGCAAAAACAACAGGCCCCCCTTTAAACGGAGAGCCTGTTGTTTATTTTTTGTTATTCATCATTTTAGCGATTGTATTGAAATCAAGCTTTTCTTTTCCACTTGTAATCGATTGAACGATTTTGTCTTCCATTTCTTTAGGTACACGTTTGTTCGCAAGCTGCGCTACTTTTTTAATGACACCTCGAACGGTATTCTCATCTTTAAAGTTGGCATTTTGCAAAGAACCTGCAAGTTTAAACACATCATTCATATTCACACCGGTTTTGTTTTCTACGCTTTTAAAGAATTTATTATCCATTCATTTGCCTCCTCTTTGTGGAGTAATCACCTTACTATATGAAAATAGGCGGGATATGTGCCTATCCTAAAACCTTGTTTGACCAAAGAGAAAGGAAAGCAAAAGGCTTCCCCCCTGCTTCCCTCACCTTCTTACTTTTTAGTAGTTAAAGAAAGAAGCACCAACGATAATTAGAAGGATGAAAAGCACGACAACAAGAACAAATGTTGATCCATATCCGCCGCCGTAGCCACCTCCGTAGCCGCCGCAATAACCGCCACCGTAACAACTCATATTTAAGCACCTCCTCTTCTCCCTTACAAAGTATGAAAAATGCAAGAAATGGTTTGGACGATCACATAAAAAAGTGCGGAATTTTTATTTCTGCTGTTTAAAGACGTAATCTGCCTCTGTATGACGCATCATGAATGCTTCTGTTTCTTTTGCAAAAACCTCCATCTTCACGCCAAATGCTTTTAAGTGCTCCTCAAGATCATGCGCTTTATCCGATAGATCCATTTCAGCCTTTTCGTGCGCTTGTTCTTTCCCATCATGGGGTTTAGTGAACAAGGAACCGATTAATTGTTCGAATGCATCCATTCTGGTCACCCCTTCTCTCTTACATATGCACCACTCAAAAAAAGGGCAACAAAAAAACCGGATAAATCCGGCTTTTGTTTTTCTCTTCTATTATTGAGGTTTCTTTTTGTTTCCACAGCCGCAGCCAGTTTTCTTGATTTTTTTCGTATATACAGATTGTTGATTTGACTGCGCTGGATAACCTTGAAGCATATGTGACGGCGTTTCAGTTGGTTTCATCGCAACCCTTCCTTTCCTATTCCTTGATAGTATATGCATTTATTGAAAGCGTGTCTGATCAGAATGCCTGTTTATTTCACAAGCTTCGAGACGACCGCTTCAATGATGCCTGCTGCTGCGGCAATCGCTAATAGTAAATTAAGCCACATGCTGATGACAGGAAAAAGTATGTATATCAGAAGTAAGGCAGCAGTGCACCACATGCCGGTACACCAATAACAGCTTAACAGTTCTCCAATCCAGGACCGCAGTCCTTCTCCTTTAATGATGATATATGTTTCAACCTCACCTTGTTCGTTTACCTCTTCCTGTTCTTCATGAAATAGACGGCGGAAAGGGGCAGTAATGGTATCAAACACAATCAGTCTCGTCAGTCTAAAGGATGCGAGGGCAAACACGACAAATGACAAAGCACCGCTCAGAAGCCTCCACCTCCTTCTTTCTTCTTTTTCCGTCCTTTCTTTATATATGCAAGAAAAAAGACCGACATGATGAATCGAGCGGAAATAAAATTGGGTTGTACTTTTTCACACTTTCCGATTCCACCTTACGTCCTTGCTGCATTAAATAATGTATAGATAAGAAAGGAGTGAAAGTATTGTCTATTGAAGAAAGTGCTGAAACATTGTATACACAACTGTTAAACGAATTAATCAGCAATTATGATGATTTCATTGAGATCAAAGATTCCGAAAATGTCACAATTCATAAAACAGATGTAACAGCTGCACTCTCCCTTCAAGCGACCGTAACGACAATCATTACTCTTTTAATCCAAATTCTTGTACCAGACGATGAAGTGGCTGCAGACATCACAGATCAGCTTTTATCCACCCAACAAGTGACAGTCCAAAAGAAAACTGTGATTCAAATCATCAACTGCCATAACATTACGATTACATTATCAGATGCATCCATTATGAACTCCGTCCAAATTCTCACTCAAACATTGAATGTACTCTTAGTTGAAGCCGGCATTCTTTGACCCTTTCTTTTTCTAACATGACGTATGAAAGAGGTGAAATCATCGTGGCTGAAGAGAACGAAAAAAAGGAGTTTCAAATCAATACGGATATTGATCCATTAACAAGTCTTCTTGTCAGTGATGTGTTAAACAAAAACAATATCACTGATGATCAGAAAGCAAATATCTCAGATGATCAAAGAAGAATGATTTTGAAATTAGTCGAGGACTTACAAAAGAAAGCAAATGATTTCGTAGAACAGCAGCAGGAGAAAAAAAGGCAGGCTGAGGCAGCAAAACAGCCGGAAGAAGTAGTGCCTGAACCAAAAGTACGTCCAAATCGAAATTCACTTCGAAATCGTATTCAGCAGCGTCGTAATGCGCAGCGTAATAACGATTAAATAAAAATGGGTTGCCTGCTAGGGTAAATGCCCGAGACAAAACCACGCATTCCAGCATTTAATAAAGTAAACGGAAGGAGGAATAGAAATGGATTCTAAACCATATTCTTGGGTCGCTCTAGATCGTAACTGTTCACACCACGGACACCACAGATACCACGAACGCCACGACGAATGCAACTATGAAAGAAAAGCACTTTGTGACGATTATTATGATGATGAAGATGTCTTACAAGACTTGGATCAAGTAAGCTTCACAAAGCAGACATCTGAGGAAGTCATTATCGTCAGAGACTCTTGTGACATTAACGTATCTTCTGTCGATGCACAGGTTGCAGCATCTATCCAAGTAGCGATTCAAACAGCGATCATCACCATTACAAATATCTCAATCGCTGACGGTGATTTGGCAGACCGCGTCACTCAGGATCTCTTACAAGCAGCTACTCACAAACAAACAAACCGCCAAAAACTTGTCATCGAAAATTCAAGAAACGTTACAGTATCTACAATCGATGCGGACATCTCTATCGCAATCCAAACACTTACACAAACACTTGTTGCGACAATCGTTGCAATCGGTATCCTCTAATGTCCAAAAGCAGAGCGAAAAGCTCTGCTTTTCCTTTTATAAAAATACAACAAATATAAATGGTCATTTACCCACACCAACTAGAGGGCGCATACATATGTTGTTAAGGACTAAAGTCAAATACCTTGTTAAAGGAGCTGAAATCCATGAGCTGCGGAAAACACCATGGCCGACATGATGAAAACTGTGTATGCGATGCGGTTGATAAGATTTTAGCAGAGCAGGAAGCTGTAGAAGATAAATGTCCTACGAGCTGCTACAGTAATTTATTAAGCCCAACAGTTTCTGGAAAAGATACAATTCCGTTTTTACTTTTTGATAAAAAGGGCGGGTTGTTCTCTACTTTCGGAAACATTGGAGGATTCGTTGACGATTGCCAATGCTTCGAATCTATTTTCTTCCGGGTTGAAAAATTACACGACTGCTGTGCTACGTTATCTGTATTAAGACCTGTTGATGTACACGGACATACGCTAAGCGTGTGTCACCCTTGTGACCCTGACTTCTTTGGTCTAGAAAAAACGGACTTTTGTATTGAGGTTGATCTAAACTGCTTCTGCGCAATCCAATGCTTAAACCCAGAGCTTGTCGACAGAGTCATGCCATCGAAAGATAAAAAGCATCATCACCACGGCTAAATCAACAGGCCGCTGATCTAACTTGTCATAAGTCAAAGCATCCCCTTCCTCACGAATGACAGCCAATCATGCGGAGCAGTCAGCATAAGAAGCGGCCGCTTCCGCATTGGTTAAAAGTAGATGCACGAGCCGGCAAAGATAGCTTGTAGATGATGACAGTGCTCAAACACTCAAACAAATTTCCTAGTATAGGAGGGTTGAATATGAGCCGCAACCATTCATGGAGCTGTGTAACAGAGGCTGTTGAAAACATTAGCGACTTGCAAAATGCTGTCAAAGAAGAGTGCCCGACAAGCTGTTACAGCAATCTCCTTTCTCCATCACATTCATTAGGTGACACTGTCCCGTTTGTTCTCTTTACATCCAAATCAAAACCATTCGTCGCATTCGGAAACGTCGGAGAAGTAGATCCAGGCCCTTGCTTCAGCACTGCATTTTTCAGAGTCGAACATATCTGTGATCACTGTGCAACACTCAGCTTGCTTATCGCATTTGACAAAGACCGTCATATTTTAGATTTTACAGATAAAGATTCCTTATGTGATGTGTTCCGATTAGAAAAATCGAAATATTGCATTGAAGTAGACCTTGACTGCTTCTGCGCAATCGAGTGCCTAAACCCACGACTCATCAATCGTAACTGCTAATAAAAAAAGTCCCTATATGGGACTTTTTTTATTTGTTAAAAACCAAGCGGGTGGATGGAAGAAATCTCAGCAATCGCTAATTCGACTGGATTTCCCCCGCCTGCTGTACGAATGATCACAGTATCATCTTTTCGATCCATGATGATTCCTCTATATGTTTTACCATCAGCTTCAATCAGACAAAGAGCCCTTGGCATATTATGAGGCAGTCTTGTGAGAAAATCGACTTTTTCATCAATACTCATCTGACTTAAAGGCTTTTTCACTCGTTTTCTTCTTGGTTCTTCTTTTGTTTCATGAAAAACACCTTCTGGCTGGTTTCCCTCTTCTTCTTGAGGCTCTCGCTTTTGTATGAACTCTGGTTCTTGTGTGATTTCTTGTTCCTGTGTACGTTCGGCTTCTTGTGTATCCTCTTGTTCCTGTGTAGCCTCTGCTTCTGGTGTGATCTCTTGTTCTTCTGTAAACTCAGCTTCGTGTGTCATATCTCGTTCTTGTTGAAGTTTAGGCGGCTCGGCTTCTTTTTTATGCTCTATTTCTTGAGCTGCAGGTTCCTCCTGCGTGCTTTCTTTGATCACATCTTTTGCATTGGTCTCACTTTCTGGCTGTTTTTCTGATTTCTTTCGCTTTCTCACAATATTTTGCATGGCCGGCTTTGATTCTTGATAGCTCGGCTGAACAATATACATCAGCGGCTTTTGATTCTCATCACCTTTATTTGACATACTAATCCCTCCCGAATGATTCATTCCTTATATATATGAACGGAGGCCTCAAATCAGAAGAAAAATAAAAAAACAGCATACCCTTCATCGGTATGCTGCAAGTCATGTATTCGTTTAGCGGGCAATGATATGGAAGCCGGAATCAACATGCAGATTCTCACCTGTCATGCCGCGAGATAGATCACTGAATAAGAATAGAGCTGTATCGCCAACTTCTTCAGGAGTTGTTGTACGGCGGAGCGGTGCACGCTCTTCAATATCCTTCAGAATGGTATTAAAGCCGCTGATGCCCTTTGCAGATAACGTACGAATTGGACCAGCAGAAATACTGTTCACGCGGATACCTTCTGCGCCTAAATCAGCTGCTAAATATTTCACACTTGCTTCAAGTGATGCTTTCGCTACACCCATTACGTTGTAGTTTGATACAACACGCTCTCCGCCTAGGTATGTAAGCGTCACAATGCTTCCACCCTCTGTCATCAATGGACGTGCTGCTTTTGCTACAGCAGTTAATGAGTATGCACTAATGTTGTGTGCCAAAAGGAAACCTTCACGGTTCGTGTTCAAGTATTCGCCTACAAGCTCTTCCTTGTTTGCAAATGCAATGGCATGCGCAACGCCATGAATGACTTGTACTTTTTCTTTAATTGCAGCGAAACATTTTTCGATTTCTTCGTCACTTGTCACGTCACATGGAAGAATGATAGAATCATCACGCTCAAGTGTGCTTGCCAGCTCTTTTACCGATTCAGCAAGACGATCTCCAACATAAGTAAAAATCAAACGAGCTCCAGCTTCATGAAGTGAGCGGGCAATTCCCCAAGCGATGCTTCGTTTATTGGCAACACCCATAACCACGATATTACGGCCTTCTAAAGAAAAGTTCATATGTAATAAAGCCTCCTATTTTTCAAGACATAGTATTAGTACCTGATCATAATATTATCACAGATCATAAGAGAATGACAATTTCCGCTGAAAGAAAGTTTCATTTTCGCGAAAAAACCGTCTTCATAAGTGAAGACGGTTCGATTTCTTTATCGTTTGATTCTGTTTTGCTGATAAGCAAAATGGTTCGTAGGCCCGTGTCCAGATCCAATACGCAAAGGGAATTTAATGGCTTCATGAACAAAGGTTTCTGCTGTTTCAAAGGCTTCCTTCATCGAATATCCTTTCGCAATTTCAGCTGTTAATGCTGCTGCAAACGTGCAGCCTGTGCCATGTGTATGCGGTGTATCAATATGTTCATTTGTGACTTCAATAAAGCCTTTTCCATCATACAGCAGGTCTGTAATCATCCCATCAGATGGACCATGGCCGCCTTTAATCACGACATGTTTCGTACCTAGCTCATAAAGGCGCTCCGCTGCCACATAGCGGTCCTTTTTCGTCTGAATTTGTATCCCTGTCAGTACTTCTGCCTCAGGAAGATTCGGCGTTACAGCATAGCTGACAGGCAGCAAGTGTGTTTTCATCGCAGCGACCGCATCTTCATTTAATAAAGAGGCCCCTCCTTTTGCGATCATGACTGGATCTACAATCAGCTTCATATCATATTGAACCGTTTTTTCAGCTACAATCTTGATCATGTCTGCACTCCACAGCATCCCTGTTTTGACGGCATCTGGCAGTAAGTCTTCTGCCACTGCATCTATTTGACGCTCTAACGCCTCAATTGAAAGCGGGTATATCCCGTGAACACCTAGTGTGTTTTGCGCAGTAATCGCTGTGATCGCAGACATTCCGTACACACCGAGCTCCTGAAAAGTTTTCAAATCTGCCTGAATGCCTGCTCCGCCGCCAGAATCAGAACCCGCGATTGTGAATGCTTTTTTGATCGTCATTTCTTCACACCTCTCATTAGCCAATCCATTGATGATAAATGGTTCTTGCTTTGGCAATATCATTCGTACCATGTACAAGCGCTCTGCCATCTTTAAATAAGACAAGCTTAAACTCATCCTTTTGACACGAAAGCAAATATGGATTTTCAAGCACATCCATCCCTGCCCTCTTTAACCGAAGAGCTACTTCATGTAAAGGCGGCGGTGTTTCTGCTGCACTGCGGATTTGTACCGTATTGCGGCCGCATAGTACATCTGCCTTCGCTCTCTTGTCATATGAAAGAAATGGATAGGTCTTTAGTCCACAGCTTGGACATTGCTTCTTCTTTAAAGACGCCGTCGACCGAATGTCAGAACGTTCATTTTTCCATAAATCGAAGGATTTTAAAATTGGCGTCACTGGATGTCCTGTTAAATATTTAAGTGCATCTGCCACTTGATATGCGGCCACCTGCTGCACAACTGGACTAATGATACCTGCTGTATCACATGTCATGCCTTGTGCGGGTAAATGTTCAAGCAGACAGTGTAAACACGGCGTTTCACCAGGGATCACTGTGAATTGAATGCCATAACTGGCTACACAGGCCCCATAAAGGAACGGTATTTGATGTTTGACAGCGGCATCATTTGCGATCATTCTTACCTCAAAATTATCCGCTGCATCGACAATGATTGAAGCCTCACTGACAAGTTCGTCAATATTGTGAGCAGTCACATCGACCACGATTCCTTTGATGTGCACGTCACTGTTTACTTGCTTGAGTCTTTTTTCAGCCGCCACAGCCTTTGGCAGCCGATCCTTCACGTCTTGCTCCGTGTAAAGCTGCTGACGCTGAAGGTTGCTCCATTCAATATAATCTCGGTCCAAAATAGTGACAGAACCAACGCCGGCACGAACGAGCATTTCAGCACTTGCGGTTCCAAGTGCCCCCGCTCCAATAATGACCGCCTTTGAGTCATTTAGCCGCTTTTGTCCCTCTGTTCCAATTGGCTGAAAAAGCTCTTGGCGTGAATAACGAGTGCTCAAAATGACGGCATTCCTTCCTGTGGACTGCTCGCTGTTCCATAGTTTTTTAGCGGAATACGTCCTGCCTCGTAGCCTAGTCTTCCTGATTCAATCGCGAGTTTCATTGCTTTTGCCATTTTCACAGGATCCTTTGCACCAGAGACAGCGGTATTTAGTAATACAGCGTCTGCTCCAAGCTCCATCGCATAAGCTGCATCCTTCGGAGAACCTACGCCAGCATCAATAATGACCGGCACCTTCGCCTGCTCAATAATAAATGAGAGATTCAAAGGATTTAGTAAGCCTTGGCCTGAACCAATCGGTGAAGCACCAGGCATGATAGCATGGACACCGAGTTCTTCTAATTTTCTTGCCAGCACCACATCATCAGATGTATACGGCAGCACGATAAATCCTTCTTCGAGCAGCATTTCAGATGCTTTTAATGTTTCAACTGGATCTGGCAGAAGAGACCTTGAACAGCCAATGACTTCTACCTTGATCATGTCACAAAGCCCAGAAGCCTTTGCTAAACGGGCAATACGCACTGCCTCTTCTGCTGTACTTGCTCCAGCTGTATTCGGAAGCAGCGTATATTTTGATAAATCAAGCTGCTCCAAAAAATTAGGCTGAGATGCTTCGAATATGTTCATTCTTCTGACGGCAAAGGTTAAAATTTCGGCTTCCGATACGTTCACCGCTTCTTTTTGAACCTCAAATGATGGGTACTTTCCTGTTCCGAGTAATAGTCTTGATGTGAATGTTTTTCCGCCAATGTGCAGCATTGGATCATCCTCCTCCTACGAAATGAACGATTTCAATCGTGTCATTTGGTTGAATTTCTACTTGTTGAAACGCTTCTTTATCAATGATTTCATGGTTCTTTTCAACGATCACCACACGGTTTTCAAGCTGATAGGCTGATAGCAGATCATAAATCGTTCCATTCTCTTGATCGAAATCAACGATTCTGCCATTCAATTGAATCTTCATACGAATAGTGCCTCCTTTCGTCCAATACGAAACGCGTGAAGCCATTCCTCTTTAACCGGTTCGTCTAATATCAGGTCACGAATGATTTCTCCAGTAATCGGCGCAAGTAAAATGCCATTCCTGTAATGCCCTGCAGCAAAAAGGATACGCTTGTCTTCTGGATGTCTTCCGATATAAGGATGCCGGTCGTTTGTCGCCGGACGAAGGCCTGCCCAGCACTCTTCAATCGGCATCTCCTTAATAGAAGGCATAAGCTGAGACGCCTTTTGAATCACAGCTTCCATGCCGCCAAGCGTTGGAACAGCCTGCCACTCGTTTGGCTTCATTGTTGCGCCGATGACAAGCTTTCCGCTATCTCGCTGAACGATATAACAATGATCATGATAAATGGTGTGTGCGAGCGCCGGACCATTATTCCATACAGACACACATTCCCCTTTTACTGGATAAAGAGAATGAGATAATCCGAGTTCTTCAAAAAAACGGCCAGACCATACACCACTTGCGACTGTCAGATCATCACATGTGAATGTGCCCTTCGTTGTTCTGACAGTTAACGCTTCTTTGTCCCGCTTCACTTCGATCACAGGTGTACACTCTTTCACATCTGCCCCGTACCGGACGGCCGCCTGCCATAAAGCCCTGCATACAGCGTAAGGCTCCACATGCACATCCTCTTCAATCAAACCTGCTCCCAGCATGTGATCTGTAACTTGAGGCATGCATTTTTTTACGCTGCTTGCGTCAAGCCATTTAAATGTAGACAAATGCTGCATCCGGCAAAGGGCTTGTTTCTCTTCTTCTGTAAAGGCGACCTTCATGATACCGCCCGCTGAAGTTCGAATATCAATGCCTGATTCATGCAGAAGATCGACTTTTAATTTTTCGTACAATGCCTGGCTTGCTCTGCCTGCCTGAAAGAAAACATCCTCATGACCCTCTCCTTCAGCATGTGCACCGAGCATCCCGGCAGCCGCACTTGTCGTTTGCTTCCCTATCTCATTCGCTTCAAATAAGACCACCTGTTTTCCTGCTTTTGCAAGGTGATAGGCGATGGAGACCCCTATGATTCCACCACCAATGATTGCAACGTCATAATGCTTTTTCATAAGGATTCTCCTTTACCTTTTCAGAAAATGCTTGTGCCATCCTACGCGGCTGATGATGAGCAAAAATCCCAGACATGACAGCAATTCCTTTCACATTTGCTTGTTTCAATTCTGGAACTCGTTCTGGGGTCACCCCGCCGATGGCCACCACTGGAATTGTTAGTGCAGAAGTCAGTTCTTTCACAAGCTGTACACCTCTTGCCTGAAGTCCTGGTTTACAAGAGGTGTCATATACGTGCCCAAATATGACATACTCTGCTCCATTTTTCTCTGCTGCTTTTGCTTCTTCTATCGAATGGACAGACACTCCCGCATGAAGGTGAGGGAATTTTTTTCGCAGTTCTTTTGGCGAAAAGCTGTGGCCTGGGAGATGCACCCTGTGAATATTGGTAAGCAGTGCAACGTCTACTCTGTCATTGATCACGAGCTTTTCTTTCGGTACACCTTCTAAAAGGAGATTCTTCACGAGATCAACAAGCTCACTCGCAGTTTTAGACCGTTCACGAATATGAATAAAATCCACTTCAGACGCTATGGCTTTTATTTGTTTGATCAGTTCACCCGCAGGAAGGGAATCATTTGTCACTGCGTGGAGTTCCATTTGCACCAACCCCATCTAAGCATGCTGTTTGCCACATTTCTTTTTGATACGCCATCTCCCAAAAGTGATATTCATAATAGCTTGAAATCACGAAATTTTCTTTCATATTGGCCCGTACATGGTCTGGTGCTTTTTCTGCTAGTTCATCAAAGCGGTTCACTTGTTCGAAGACGAGTTCCTTAAACCAATCGCCTCCGTATGTCAAAATCCATTCTTGGTAAATTGGATGGTCAGGTGTTGTTTGTTTCAGCTTTTCACCTACCTCATAATAGAGCCAGTAACACGGTAATAACGCGGCTAAAATCTCTTCAAACCGTCCGCTTTTTACAGATCGGTACATATGAGAGGTATACGCATAAGCAGTGGGAGAAGGCTTAAAGTTCTCAATGGCTTCTTCAGAAATTTGCAGAAGCTCTGTAAATTTTCGATGCAGCGACAGCTCTGCTTCATACGTGCCCTGGGCATGATATGCCATTCTGCCTGTCGTATGTAAGTCCTCACTTATCGCCGCTCCATATGCCTGCACCTTTGCAAAATGAGTTAAATAATAAGAATCCTGCATCACGTAATAGGTGAAACGATCGAGTGAAAGTGTGCCATCTCCAATCCCTTTGACAAAAGGATGTGTAAAGCTTCCATTCCACCATGTTGCTGCAGCCTCTTTACATTCTGTTGAAAACGTCATGTTCCTCTCCTCCTGTTTTTCCATATAAAAAAGCCACTTTCCGCGTGGAAAGTGGCTTGGAATTTGTAAAAAGCATAGTCAAAAACCGCACCACTTCCCTACGCAGGTATGAACCTGTTCAGGTAATGAGGGTCTAAAAGTGAACACTTTTATCTCAGCCCTTTTAAAGGACTCCCCTAGTGGATCAAATATATGATGTTGTACCTCTATCTTAATCAGGAATTGTTCATTGGTCAAGGGTCAAGGGTTCATTGTCATTCTAATTGGGCTCTTAGTCCTGCCACATACTCCCTGGAGCCCGATACAAGCACACGGTCGCCGCTTCTAAGTGTCGTATCTCCATGCGGTACTAAGCTGTCTACCCCTCTAAAAATGCGGACAAATACCAAATCACCGGTGAAAGGAAATTCTCTTAGCATGACATTATGATAACGATGATTGTTCATTTGAATTTGATACAAAGAAGAATCCTCATTTGTTAGCAATCGAATCGCATCAGGTGCTTCAATCAAAGCTCTTAGCACCGTTTTAGATGACAGGAAAGTAGAAAACGTATCAATACCCGCTTCCTTCAATGTCAGCTCTGCCTCTGCTTTGTTGACACTTGCAATGACTTGTTTTGAACCTTCTTCTTTTGCAAATAAAGCAATTTCCTTATTTTTCGTCTCACTGCCTGTTGCGACGACAAGGACATCCTCTTGGCCGACGCCTGCCTTTCTCAGCGTCTCATCGTCGTATTGTTCAATTGATTCGACTTCAAAGATAGAGTCTGCCAGCAGTGCTTCCTTATTTTCTTGAAACACATGCAAAATCCGAATGTCATATTCATCCTGATGTAAATCAAGTGTGACAGGTAAAGTCAGCTGATTTGCACCAATAAAGGTCACACGCTTCTTATGGCTTGCCGCTTGTTCTTTTTTAAACAGCGCTTTAAACCAAACAGGTGTTAAAATGCTCGTTAGCACAGCAACTAAAATCAGCGCTCCTGACATTTTATGATCAATGACACCGAGCCGCTCACCAATCGTCGCAGCTGCAATGACGAGAGATAAAGTTGAAGTTAATAAAAAGCCGGAGCCAATGACCTTTTTCATGTCATACCATTTTTTCAAATAAAGAATCGGGACGAGCTTACTTATAAGCAGCGCAATAAACAGAAGCGGAATCATGATCATAATTGTGGGGTCCTTAAACAGTGCCCATATATTCAGATCCACTCCGACCATCACAAAAAAGATCGGGATTAAAAATCCGTAGCCAAATGAGTCCAGCTGCTGAACGAGTTCTTTATTTGGCGAAAGAAGAGACACAAGCACACCAGCTAAAAACGCCCCAAGAATATTTTCAGCGCCGAGTGATTCAGATAAGGCAACTAAGACTATAATGAGAGTAAAGATTGCCCTTGTCCCAATTTGCACGGTTCCTTTAGACATCGACTGAAAAATTGACTTTGTCTTAAAGACGCGGCCAAATAAATAAAGAAGAATGCCTGCAGCAAATAATAAGAGCAGGAGCCACATGTTCCCTGTTCCATCTCCATAAATGGAGGAAAACACAGCAAGCAAAATCATCGTAACCAAATCGGCAATGACAGCTACAAGCAGAATGATTTGACCGATATTCGTCTGCATCAACTTTTCCTCTTTTAAGGTTGGCACCACTACGCCTAATGAAATGGTAGAGATAATGAGCGTCATTAAAAAGGCATTTTGGATAAACCCTGCGAGTACAAACGCATAGGACAGGATAAAGGAAATACAAAATACCCCAAGAAAAATCATGGTGGCTGCTTTAAATGTATTTGGTTCTTTTAAACCATTTGGAAGTTCTCGTGCTTTCTTCTTTGACTCAAAAGAAGAAAAATCTATTTCAAGTCCACTTAAAAACATCAGAAAAATAAAACCGAGCATGGATAATGTATCTAACCACGCATCATGTTCGACAACCAGTTGAAGGCCGCTTTTCCCAATGATGAGCCCCATGATGATTTCAGCTACAACGACCGGAATGGTCAGCTTAAATCGGTGCAATAAAATAGGGGTGAAAAAGGCGACAATAATAACGACAACGAGTGATGAAACAGATGTATGCTCCATTGGCTAAAGCCTCCTAACATTCATGTTTAATTTTTTAAGTCTTACGTTAAAGCATTGATTCTAACAATTGCCCAAATGAAATGAAAGCCATTCGTTATATTTTCTAAAATTCAAACTTCTTTATATCCGATGAATGGATGAAAAAATCAGGAGGAAACCTTATGAAATTCGATATTATTGGCGATATCCACGGCTGCTACGAAGAGCTGCTTACCCTCATACACAAACTAGGATACGAACTCAAACATGGATTACCCGTCCATCCTGATAAGAGAACGCTGGCCCTTGTTGGTGATCTAACAGATCGTGGGCCTCAGTCAGTAGACGTCATGCGATTTGTCATTCATGCCTATTCACACGGCGCAATCCGCTATGTACCTGGCAACCACTGCTTTAAGCTTTATCGCTACTTAAAAGGAAATCCCGTCAAATTGCTTCATGGCATCGAAACCACAGTGAACGAAATAAAAAAACTGCCAATCCATGAACAAAACAAATTGTCACATGAATTTAAGCAGTTATTCGAGAAGGCTCCGCTTTATGATGTACTCATTCCTGATGAGCTGATCATTGCACACGCGGCGATGAAGGAAAAGGATATTGGAAAAAAGCCGAATAAACAAATGCGGTCCTATTTATTATTTGGTGCCGTCACAGGAGAAACATGGCCAGATGGACGGCCTGTTCGCAAGGACTGGGCAAAAGAGTATCTCGGAAAACCATGGATTGTGTACGGCCATACACCAGTGAAAGAACCTCGATTCGTTGGCAGAACGGTCAATATTGATACAGGCTGCGTATTTGGCAACAAGCTGTCTGCCCTCACATACCCTGAGCTTAAAACGGTCTCCGTTCCTTCATCCATGCCTTATGACGATTCTAGATTTCAGCATTTCACATCATAAAAAAACCCGGTCCTGCGCTGCAGGTGACCGGGTTTCTCTATTTAAAAAAGCAATGATTTCATATCATCAGGAAGCGGGGCTGAAAATGTCATTTGCTCACCTGTCATCGGATGAGGAAACACAAGGGTTTCACTATGCAGTGCCTGCCGGTCTATCCGCTCGGTCGTTCCGCCATACAGCGTATCTCCGATGAGCGGATGCCCAAGAAATTGCATATGCACACGAATTTGATGTGTTCTCCCGGTTTCAAGTGAGAGAGACACATCCGACATGTTCAACTCAGCGATTACCGCTCGCACGGAATAATGCGTTACTGCCTCCTGCCCAGCATCATCAACCATCCGCTCGATAATACTATCCCCTTTTCGGGCAATTTTTGCAGCGATCGTTCCATGTTTTTCTGTGATCATGCCGTGTGTAAAGGCTCTGTATGTTCGTTTAACCGCTCCACTTTTTTGCGCTTTTGATAAAAGGCTATGGGCAAACCGATGCTTCGCCACAAGCATGACACCAGATGTATCACGATCAAGACGGTTCACCAAATGAACCGTATGCCGAACAGACTGCTTGGCATAATGATGCAGTAATCCATTCGCAATACTGTGCGCAGGGTGCTCCCGAGAAGGGATCGAAGGAATATACGGCCTTTTATTCAGCACAAGGACATGCTCGTCCTCAAATATAATATCAAGTGGAATCGGTGCAGGCTTCAGCCCTTCACTCACTTTTTCCTCGGGAAATAAAATGGTGAGTCTGTCCCCTTCATGCAGCTCGCACTTCACGGTAACATGCTCTCCATTAATGAGGAGGTCACCGCCATCAAACTTAATATCCGTCAGCATTCTTTTCGAAATGCCAAGATCAATTAAATATTCCTTTAAAAGCAGCCCTTCTTCTTTGGCTGTTATGGTTTTGTTTAACGTAAAGTATTCCAGCGGGAACAACCTCTTTCTTATTCTCCTTTTCCGATAAAGGAATCTTGCACCCTTTTCCAAAACGGAAACGGTCTAAATCTGGCAAAACGGACATTCTCGTCTGCCACCCGGCATTGAATGGATTTGACGTCTTTATGAAGCAGTGTCAAATGATCAATGGTCACCTGAAAATCGACATCATTCCTCGGTTTAATCACACAAGTATGATGGTCAGGCAAAATAAGCGGTGAACCGACCGTCCGAAACACTCGGTTGTTGATTGAAGCCATTTCCGCCAGCTGAATGGCTCTAATGGAAGGATGAATAATGGCGCCACCCAGTGCCTTATTATAGGCCGTACTGCCAGATGGTGTAGACAGACAAAGGCCGTCACCTCTGAATGTTTCAAACAGCTGGCCTCTAATTTCAACATCTGCTACAAGTGTCCCTTCCATGCTTTTAATCGTACATTCATTCATTGCTAAATATTTCTCTTCTCTGCCGCCGTCGTTGTATCTGACAATGACTTCTAAGATCGGATATTCCACAATATGATAAGGCGTTTTCGCAATGGCTAAGACGAGTTTTTCAATTTCACTCGGCACCCAGTCAGCATAGAAGCCAAGATGACCTGTATGAACACCGACAAAAGCTGTTTCATTTAGACGGTCGCTATAACGGTGAAACGCATAAAGAAGGGTGCCGTCTCCACCAACCGTAATGACAAGATCCGGTTCCTCTTCATTTAGTTCCATACCAAAATCCAATAAGTAGGTCTGAATTTTACTTTTGAGCGTGTCAGATACAGAATTCCCTTTTGAAGAAACTGCAAATTTCATGAATTCTTCTCCTTTTTCACCTTGCTGCTATGAGAGGGCAGCATCATATTTGATCAAACTGGCTCAGCTGTCGTTTTTCTTTTTCCGGGAAAATGCCACTTGTGCTTCTTGAATTTCCCCTCTGATTTCGGACATTTCTTCATCGAGGCGAGATGCTGCCTCAGATGCTCTTTGAAGGCGCAGCTTGACCTTCTCCGGGATATTCCCGCTATATTTATAATTCAGAGAATGCTCAATGGTCGCCCAAAAGTTCATCGCAAGCGTACGAATTTGGATTTCGACGAGGAGCTGTTTCTCTCCACTTACGGTTTGCAGCGGATATAACACAACAAGGTGGTAAGAGCGGTATCCGCTTTCTTTATGTTCTGCAATATAGTCGCGTTTATCTACAACCACAAAATCTTTACGTGACTGGAGCATTTTTTTCACGACTTGTATATCTTCTACAAACTGGCACATAATGCGAAGCCCTGCAATATCCTGCATCGTTTCAATCTCATGCATCGGGATGTTTTTACGCTTTGCCTTTTCTAATATGCTGGCAACGGGTTTCACTCGGCCTGTGACAAATTCTACTGGTGAATGGTCATCCTCGAATTCATACAGCTTTCGAATGCCTTTTAGTTTCACTTTTAATTCTTCGACTGCTTGTTTATACGGTGCGAGGAATTGATCCCATTGTTTTTTGTCCATGAAACTTCCCCCAATTCCATATACCTAATTATTTCAGAGGAATGTGCTTTTCACTTTCTCTTCCATATCTCCGTAATTGGCATTGTCTTTAATATTGTCGATTAAATAATGTAATTCCTGTTGAAGCTGAATGAGTTCCAGCGAATATTCATCCGATGCCAAATAGACAGGGATGTCACGATTCATTGCTTCTTTTAATGGAGCCCATGTATGTTCCCCTAAAATAAGATACGAAAAGGACTCCTCGGTTTCAAGTATGTAAACGAACGCAAAGTGATCAGAATCAACAAGCATTTGTCCTGATGCTTTTGCTTTTTGGATTTGCTCTTCTGACTGGATTGTCAAAATCAGCCTGTCTTCTTTTAAAGTTGCTTCTGTGATTTCAATTCTGTTTTGCATCATGATCTCCTTTACAACAAAGTACAGCTTTATTTTATCATATCAAGTTCAATATTGATAAACCGAACTTTTTGAGAAAATCCTGTTTTTCTCTTTTAAATGATCCTTTCCCAAGATTCTTCATTCATTTTGGTCCATACCTAAATTGAAAATAGAGAGAAAAAAACAGTCTTTTACATGGTGAACACACTTCATGTACAATAATCATATTTCCTCTAATGAAAGGTTGATGTCAAAATGGCACAGGAAATTGAAATCGAACTAAAGCAATTATTAATGAAAGAAGAATTTGAACAGCTGAAACAGCATTTTCAATTGAAGAATGCGGATTTCCACACGCAAACCAACTATTATTTTGATACACCTCAATTTAATATAAAATCTCAATTGGCTGCATTAAGAATGAGAGAAAAAAACGGTCAATGGGTGCTCACATTAAAGGAACCTCACGAAATAGGCTTGCTCGAAACCCACCAAACGATCGCTCCCCCTTCTCAACTTGACGATTTTAAGCTGCCAGAAGGTGAAGTTGCGGACAGATTAGACCACCTGAACATTCAAAAGGATCAAATTGTGTACTTTGGTTCACTTGAAACGTCAAGAGCAGAAAAAATGATCCAAGAAGGCTTAATTGTTTTGGATCACAGCCGATATTTAACAGTAGAGGACTATGAACTTGAATTTGAAGTGAGCGACCTGGAAATCGGACAAGCCGCTTTCTCCGCATTGCTCCGCAAATTTCATATTCCAGTACGAAACACGAAAAACAAAGTCGTTCGTTTTTATGAAGAAAAAATGAAAACACAGAATAGATGAATTCCTTGAAGGAGGAACATGATGAACGTCAATCAACTTCAATCCTTTATGCAGCTTCAAGCGCTTAAAACGTTACAAACAGATCCAGCACAAACGCAAATGTCTGCAGGTCAAGAATCGAATGCCCAAGCTTCATTTCAGTCGCTGCTGCAAGATTTTTTAGGCGGATCAGAATTATCACGTCTCCCGCTTTCCATCTCTGCTTTTATGGGCACGGACCCATCAACGGCTCCGAACACGCAATATGCGCGTACAAACCCATATTTATCTGCCACTTCCGGCAGTGATCAGCTTGAGGCCCAATCTTTGTATGCAAATGACAATCAATTAAATGCAGCGAATGGCATTGGAAATGTCTTAAACAACAGTTACACGCCGCCGCTTCAAAAGGCTGTCTCCAGCGGCTCATCATCAAAAGAGATTAATCAAATCGTGTCACAAATGGCTCAAAAGCATGGCGTTCCCGAAAAGCTGATTCACGCGGTCATCAAGCAGGAATCCGGCTACCGCACAAATGCTGTCAGCCATGCAGGTGCGCTTGGACTCATGCAGCTCATGCCATCTACTGCTAAATCACTTGGTGTCAACAATGCTTTTGATGCGTCCCAAAACATTGAAGGCGGAACGAAGTATTTAAAACAAATGCTCAATAAATATAACGGGAATATCTCACTCGCCTTAGCTGCCTATAATGCAGGCTCAGGAAATGTAGATAAATACGGAGGCATTCCTCCATTTAAAGAAACACAAAATTATGTAAAGAAAATCACAGCTCAATATTTCGCTTAAACCGAAGAGAATAACCTCTTCGGTTTTTTGTATGTCGCTTTTCCCCCTTTTTTGACTGAATGTGTTATGATATGGTCAATTGATCACAGAACCCGATTCTCTCTTTATTTCGAGCAGACCAAAGCGGTTTGTTTGTGGAATTGAGATGAGGTTGTTAAAATAAGTACAAGAATAGAAACAATAAAATAGAACAAACTGAATATCACTTTTGAAATAAATGAAATGCGCAATAGGGTGAGTCATCCTATTAACTACGAGTAAAAGGAGTAGTCAACATGGTACAATCGTTTAACGCACCTTACGAAGCGGTTGGAGAGGAACTTCTATCGCAACTTGTTGATACTTTTTATGAAAATGTAAAGTGTCATCCTTTGCTTCATCCTATTTTCCCGGATGACTTAAAAGAAACAGCAAGAAAACAAAAACAGTTTTTAACGCAATATTTAGGCGGACCACCGCTTTATACAGAAGAGCATGGCCACCCAATGCTGCGGGCGAGACATCTCCCTTTTCCGATTACTGAGGAGCGGGCTGACGCATGGCTTGAATGCATGGAGGATGCAATGGATCAAGTAGGATTAACCGGCGATATTCGTGACTTTTTATTTGAACGACTTTCTCTGACGGCTCGTCATATGGTCAACCAAACACCTGAAAAGGATGGACGATCTTGAGCTGCAATACGCACGATCAATATTTCTCACACTGTCACGGACATCCTCAAAAGCCGATTGAAATCTATGTATTCATTGATCCTCTAAGCCCTGACTGCTGGTTATTAGAGCCGTCCATTAAAAAGTTGAAAATGAAATATGGCCGTTTTTTCACTTTACGAACGGTAACAAGTTCTAGTATTAATGCTTTGAATCGGAAAAGAAAGAAACATTTACTGACTGAAGCATGGGGGAAATTTGCCACTAAAACGCAGACCAAAAAAGAACAAATGCTGTCTGAACAAATTGTGACATCACCCTACCTCGCCTCACTCGCACTAAAAGCAGCGGAACTTCAAGGCAGAAAATGCGGAATGAAGTTTTTGCGTCTCATTCAAGAATCACTTTTTTGCCATCAGCAAGATGTCACAAGTGAGCAGGTGCTGATAGAAAATGCAAAAAGTGCTGGACTGGATATCGAGGAATTCCAGCGCGACATTCATTCTCAAAGTGCTGTGAAAGCACTGCAATGTGATATGAAAATTGCAGCTGAAATGGACGTATCTGAGCTTCCGACCTTCGCCTTTTTTAATACCGTAAATGGAGATGAAGGATTAAAAATTTCAGGTGCCTACTCTTATGATATATACGAAGAAATCCTTTTTGAAATGATTGGTGAAAAACCAACACCTTCAGAACGGCCTCCAATTGAATGGTTTATTGCTTACTTTCAATTTGCTTCCGCAAAAGAGATAGCCGTTGTCTATGACCTGACGCTTGAAGAAGTTGAACGAGAAATGAAGAAGCTGGCTTTCGCTCAAAAGGTAGAACGTGTCCAAGTGCAGCAAGAAATGTTTTGGCGCTATAAAGAGAATGACCATCATACAGATCTTGATGTCTATCGCTGTGAAAATGAACATGGGTGCTGACCCATGTTTTTCTTTACCTTCACCAAGAACATTTGTTCTGTTTATAAATACGAAGAAACCGCGCCGGGATAAGCGCGGTTTCACTATGTCTTAACGACAACAAAGGGGATGGGAGAAATTTTTCACGGTCAAACAAAGGGGTAATGTTTGTATGTGATTAATTTCACATCTGTAGTATATCAAATTTTGTCGACTTATGACAACAGATATACTATATGTTCATATTTTTGTCACAAAACATAAGAGGGTTGTCACTTTCATATAGTAAAAGTAACAAAAAAATGGGGGGATCTGCATGCGCAGCACAACTATTGGACTTGTTGCCATTGGCTTATGTTTCTTTTTAAATATATTAGGCTTAATGAAGATGCTTCCTCTTTATTTGACGTCTCCACTCTTATTTGCTTCGATTCTTTTTACGCTTTATCGAATGAATCACCGTAAGACCTTTAGAGGTTTTAAAGGTTGATATTGACATGGAACGGCCTCGACATCTGAAGAGGTCTTTTTTTATGAGAAAAAAACTCCTGTCAAAAGATGAGATAGCACTCACACGTCTGACAGAAGTCTTTTCATTACTCACCTGTTTTGGAGATGAGCTCTTCCATTTCTTTTAGTTTTTCTTCGAACAATTGACATGCTGCTTCGATTGGTTCTTTAGAAGCCATATCAACCCCTGCTTTTTTCAGCACATTGATTGGATAATCAGAGCTTCCTGCTTTAAGGAAATCGGTGTAGCGCTCTACCGCTGGTTTTCCTTCTTGTAATATTTGCTTGCTTAATGCCTGCGCCGCGCTATAGCCTGTCGCGTATTGATACACATAATAGTTGTAATAGAAATGAGGGATTCTCGTCCACTCTAATCCGATTTCCTTATCAACCACCATACCGTCACCAAAGTACTTCTTGTTCAGGTCATAATAAAGGTTCGTCATAAATTCTGGCGTTAAAGCCTCTCCTTCTTGTGCTTTCACATGAATAAGATGCTCAAACTCAGCAAACATCGTTTGTCTAAATACCGTTCCTCTAAATCCTTCTAACAAGTGGTTTAATACATACAAACGCTGCTTTTTATCGTCTAAATGATTAAGCAGGTATTCGCCTAGTAACGCTTCATTTGTAGTGGAAGCCACTTCAGCTACAAAGATACTATAGTTTCCATACGGATATGGCTGGTGCTTTCTTGTATAGTAGCTGTGTACAGAATGCCCAAATTCATGAGCCAGTGTAAACAAATTATCAATATTATTTTGCCAGTTCATGAGGATATATGGATTTGTACCATAGCTCCCAGATGAATAAGCACCGCTTCGTTTCCCTTTATTCTCATAAACGTCTACCCAGCGATTTTCGAGTCCTTCTTTTAACACGGACACATATTCTTCTCCTAATGGGGCTAACCCTTTCAGCATATAATCCTTTGCTTCATCGTAGGTGAGCTTCATGCCAGCATCTTTCACAAGTGGTGTGTACAAGTCGTAATTGTGCACTTCATCAAGCTTTAATACCTTTTTACGTAATTCAATATAACGGTGTAATAACGGTAAATATTGATGAACTGTATCAATTAGATTGTCATACACTTCTTCCGGGATGCTGTTTCGTGATAATGCCGCTTCTCTTGCCGATTTGTAATTTCGTACTTTTGCATAAAAATTATCCTTCTTAATTGAACCGCTCAGTGTAGAAGCAAGTGTATTCTTATACTGATCATACGTTTTATACACAGCTTTAAAGGCATTCTTTCTCACTTCACGATCATCACTATTTAAAAATGTGATGAAGTTGCCGTGGGTAATCTTCTTTTCCTCCCCATTCTCATCCTTTACAGAAGGAAAAGAAATGTCGGCGTTGTTAAACATACTAAAAGTAGTAGATGAAGATGAAAGTGGTTCAGAGGCCTCAGCTAATAAAGCTTCTTGCTCCTCACTTAAAATATGTGGACGCTCTTTATTAATTTCTTCGAGAGCATGTGAGTACAGTTTTAATTCTTCTTTTTCTAGTATGAATTGCTGCAATTTATCTTCTTGAATCGATAAAATCTCTGGAACAATATAAGCAGATGTACTTGACAGCTGTGTAAATAGATTTGATGCCTTATCATTTAACGCCTGAAATGATGAGTTCGTTGTATCTTCATCGTATTTCATGTGCGCATATGTATAAAGCTTGCCAAGCTTTTCAGAAAGTTGATCCTGAAAGGTTAGGGCTTCATACAGGACATCAGCAGAATGGGCCAGCTTGCCTTTAAACTGAGCCAGCTTCGGAATTTCTTTTTTGACCGCTTCGAATTCCTTGTTCCATGCATCGACGCTTTCAAAAATATCTTCAAGACGCCATTTGTTTTCTTCTTTTACTTCGCTTCTGTCTGGTAGATGATTGTTTTTGTTTTGTGAAGTCATATGAATCCCCCTTGCTTGAGTTGTGTTGAACCAACCTTTCGGAAAGTGAAAGAAATTGGTGTTGTATTTATCTTCTTTGTTTTGAACTATATTTGTCAAATCATATGCAGAAATAAATACCAAACAGACTAAAAAAATGAGAAAAAAGCGTTTCTTTTGATTCAATAGCAGCACCACCTTTTTCTTATCATGATCAAAGTGGTGATGAAACATGCTAATGAAATATGAAAGCATCTCGTTTTAACACTTCATCTAGTGTTCGTATAGGCATTTGATTCGACGATACTTCATAATTACCCTCTTTCGTCATATGTAAAAACCCTTGTCTTACAAGCGCATTTACATATGCAGTGACCACCTCTTTTATTTCTTCTCTTGAAACATCGCCATATCGGAGTTTCACTTCTTTCATTTGCACACATCGATTGATTTCCATCATTAGCTGCTGAATTGTCACTCTTCCGCTTCCTTTTTTCCTCATCATCCAATCATAGAGACACCCCTGCCAAACATACACAGGACTTGTAAAAATATACGCTTCTTGCACTGGAATAAATAATTCAGTTGGCAAAAAAGGGAATGCTGTTTGATGATGCTCATAAAAAATATCTCTCAAACGTTTGCTTTCATTTGATAAAATGCGAGGAGGACGCAACCTAAATTGCTGTATACATTTAATCCATTGTTGGTTTACTTGACGCTTGCTTGAAGGCGGAGATAGAAGTGCCGGAATTTCGCGGTATGCTGAAGGTGGTCTGACAGTCATTGCCGCACATATTTTCGTTGATTGAAACACAAGGATTTGATCAAGATGGATGAACCTATTCTGGATCGGGCAGAAAAAAATCAACCGCCTTTCCTCTGATCCCCATAAAATTCCCCAATGAATGGAGGAGAAAGAAAAAAGCTGGGCAGATTTTCGGTTTAAACGATTTGCCCCTATCATCCATATGGGAAAGAGCCCTGCCTCGCGGAGACCTGCTGTTCTTCTGCGAAGCTCTTGCCGGGAAATATTTGCACATTGAAATTCGATTGCATAGGTTTCATTTCCTATAGAGACGGTCACATCAGGACGCTGATGAATCTTTGACATATACTTTTCCAGCGCCGGTTTATGTCCAAGCCCCTTCAGCCAATTCATAATAGCTTCCTTTCCCGCCTGATGATAAGCCGTTTCGCCAGAGGCTAACGGACATGCTGTCAGCTGTTTATGCGCAAAATGATAGACACGATGCTCCCCTAGCTTTAATTGCACCTCCTCCCTGCACTCAGGACAATAAAATTTGCACGTCTTTCTTACATGCTCCAGACGGCTTTTCGATAAATGATGTGTCATTCGGATAAGCTTACCGTTATCCATCATTGCTGTATTCATTCAGTTCGCCCCTCGCTCTTTGATGACCGTATTATAGCTTGTTCGTCTATAAGGAAGCGAAAAGGCAAAATGAATTTTTACCGTGTCAAAAGATGATTTTAATGATCATCTCTTCAGGAAAATTAAAAATCCCCCTTATAGAAAAGGGGGAAAATACAATCTTTATAAAAGTGGTGATAATAATCTTGCTGTTGATTCAAACAGTCTGACCCCCAAAGGTCTCTTTGCAAACTCTTCTGGAACAATTTCATGTGACTGCTCTAAATCACCTAAGAAATCGTTGACGAGCTTCTCGGTGCTTTTTGTTTTATAGAGGAAGGCATTCACTTCAAAGTTTAAATGAAAGCTTCTCATATCCATGTTTGCCGTTCCTATCGAAGCCAGCTCGCTATCCACAATAATAAATTTACTATGCATAAAGCCTTGATCATACTCGTACACCTTTGCCCCTGCGTCAAGAAGCTCCGGGAAGTATGAACGAGACGCATGGAAAACAATCCGTTTATCTGGATTCTTTGGAGCAATAATCCGTACATCTACTCCGCTCAATGCGGCAATTTTCAATGCGGACAAAATATCATCATCCGGCACAAAATACGGTGAAGCGATCCAGATGGACTTTTTGGCGGAGATGATCATGGAGAAAAAGAGATTTTTAATGACCTCCCACTGCTTGTCAGGCCCGCCAGCAATCATTTGTACGCCTTCTGTTGTACTCTCAAGGTGGCTGAAATCTTTGAAATAGTCCACACCAGAGCATCTTTCATTCGTCATATAATACCAATCCTGCATGAAAATCTGCTGGAGGTCACGAACAGCTTCGCCCTTAATCATCAAATGAGTATCACGCCAGAATCCATATTGTCTGCTTCTGCCCATGTATTCGTCTCCAATGTTAAGCCCACCGACAAATCCCACTTCCCCATCAATTACGACAATTTTTCTATGATTTCGGAAGTTGATTTTATTATTTAAAAGGGGAAGCCTTACTGGTAAAAACGGAACGATCTGAACGCCAGCCTTTTCTAGGTCAGCAATATATTGACGGGAGAGATTTAAGCTTCCTACATCGTCATATAAAAAGCGGACAATCACGCCATTTTTCGCTTTTTCAATGAGAATGTCCTTTAATTCTTGGCCAAGGTCATCGTGGCGGAGAATGTAATATTCTAAATGAATGTGATGTGTTGCTTTTTTAATCTCTTCAAAAATATGAGAGAATGTTTCTTCACCATTGGTTAAGACTTTAGAGGACGTGCGATATGTAATAGGAGTATGTCCAAGTCTGTGGGCCAGCTTAAATAAGAGCTGCTGATGATCACCCATATGCGTCATTTTTTCAATTGCTTCTCTATGGATACTTTCATCTTCCTGGATTAACTTCTCGTCCAATACCGCCTTCTTTTCAAACAGCCGGCGCTTTTTAATATTGCGTCCAAAGAAAATGTAGAACAAAAAGCCGAATAACGGAAAGCTGCCAAGCAGGACAAGCCATGTAATCGTTTGAGACGGATTCCGGTTCTCCAAGAAAATAACAAATCCGATGAAAATAATCGATAAAGTAAATAGAACACTGACAGAACTTAATACACTTACCGCTAAATCACCGACAATCAATTGGATGATTAAATAAGCACCTATCGTAATGATTAGAAAAAATAGAACTTTGACTACATTTCTCATTTCATTTTTCTCCTTGCCGATCTCTTTATTTACCTATTCATTCAGATAAAAAAGCCGATTCCTCTATAGAAATCGACTTTTTGTGAGTTACGAGAAGTGCTGTTGAATCGTTTCAAGGGCATTCCCTTCGATAATCAGCTGACCGTATTCTTTCAGTCTGTAGATGCTGACCACTGATTCATGAGCATATTCAAGCAAAATGCTGAGCTTATTCTCCACTTGCTCATCTGACAAATCCTCGTGGAAGTCAACATATAGATAATAACGGTTTTCAAACGAATATAAACTTGTGGTAAAATCCTGCATATTTAATTGAGAAAGTGCAATCAAATCTTCAAAGTCATCCATTTTCAACACGAATTGAAGTTGAAGTTTTTTGTCCTTCTCATTATGGTCTTCTTGATCTTGCTCTTCTTTATGAAAATCATCAAGCAGTGCGTCTAAGCTTTCTTCATCTGTTTGATCTTTTTTATCTTCTGGAATCGGCAATTCGAGCTTTTGTCCATCTTTAGAAAGTTGGGCTTTTGTCACGACAATTTCAAGACCTTTATCAAGTGCCTGTACTTGAATCCAAAGCGGCCCCTCTACTGCAAATTCTTCTTCTTCGTGCACTTCGTCCATTACTTCCCAAAACAGCTCTTCACTGCGCTCACGATTATACCAAATCTCTTCACGGTCAAATCCGCGATCTTCAATATCACCGTAGGAAATATAAAATTTTACTGTATGTTCATTTATTCTTTCGATTTCCATTTTGCCAACCTTCCCTTCTATATAAGATGTTGAAGGGACATACAAGCTCCCAATTAATAGTACTTTACTACACTTTACCCGTTCCGTCTACATGTTAACCGTTTAAAGAATTGAGGTATTGCTTCGTACTGTCTATTTTATGATAAAACATGAATAAAAGAAATAAAAACGCATTTTTTGCAGAGAAAACTTGCAGAAACATATATTTGAATTGTCTTCATATATTGGTTGTACGAGCTCTATTAGGACAAGAGGTGAAATGGATGGAAACAGAGTGGATCGTATCCTTACTGATGATTATTGGCATAGACCTGATTTTAGGCGGAGATAATGCGCTCATCATTGCGATGGCCAGTCGCAGTTTATCACATGACAAACGCAATAAAGCCATTTGGATCGGCACTCTTTTGGCCGTTCTGATGAGAATTACAATGACTGGTGCCGCAGTTTATTTATTGACTATCCCTTATTTGCAGTTTATTGGCGGTCTTTTTCTCCTTTATATAGGATACAATCTGTTAATTGAACAAAAAAAGGAATCGATTCGGATTAAGAGCAGCGGCTCCCTTTGGCGTGCGGTTCAAACCATTGTGATTGCAGACCTCTTTATGTCACTTGATAATGTCATCGCAGTTGCAGGTGCGGCAAAAGGCAACATGCTTCTGACCGCTTTTGGCCTCATGATTTCTGTACCGATTATTATTTGGGGAAGCAAGCTGATTCATGCGGCTTTAACTAAATTTCCGTTTCTTTTATACGGAGGAAGTGCACTTTTGGCCTTTACTGGCGGAGAAATGATTGTGCGTGATGTGAAATTGACTGAATTTATGTCACAGCATGCCACGCTTGAATTGATGCTACCGTTTTTAACCGTCATTACGGTCATATTAGCAAGCCTCTTTTACGAACAAACGGCTGAAAACAAATAAAAAAAGCTGCCAAATGATCGGCAGCTTTTCGTGTTTTTATTAGTTAGCAAGTCGCTGAGCTTCTCTTAGTTGGAATGTACGAACCGTTCTTGGTAAGAAACGTCTAATTTCATCTTCATTGTACCCAACTTGTAATCTTTTTTCATCCAAGATAATTGGACGACGCAAAAGACCTGGATGCTCATTGATTAGTTTATACAATTGTTGAAGCGGCATTGTCTCAACATTGACATTTAGTTTTTGGAATACTTTTGAACGTGTTGAGATAATTTCGTCTGTACCGTCTTCTGTCATTCGAAGAATTTCTTTGATTTCATCGATTGAAAGAGGCTCAGAAAAAATGTTTCTCTCTTGATATGGGATATTGTGCTCTTCTAACCACGCTCTTGCTTTTCTACATGATGTACAGCTTGGTGATGTGTATAATGTTACCATAAATCTTCACTCCTCAATTTGTAGAATGAATATTGATCTGTATTCTTAAATTAAAATTGTTCTAAATAAGTAATCTTTATAGTGATTATACTATAAAAAAGTAAGTGTGAACAGATTTTCTTGCAATTTTTGTGACAAAAACTAGACAATTTCATTCATTTTGTGATGCTACTGGATGTCAGAACATTCTCATTTAGTCGAGATGATCGAAAATATTTTTTTGCTTTCTATTTTCAATGATCTTCAATACATCATCAACATCCTCATACGATTGTCCATACCATTCTTCATCTTTATACGTATGGATTCGTTCATAGGTCTTCCTCATGGCTTCCATGATCTCTTCCTCATGATTTGTAAGAGGAGACCAATAAAGAATTTCCATGCGGTTCACTTCATTTGTTGCAAGTGACCTGCGTTTATAACCGATTGATTCTGCATGCTTGAAGTGCTCTCTTTGGTAAAACTTTAGGCGTTTTGCAGTATCTGCATCATCTTCATCTACAGGCTCGACCTCAAGCAAGATCGGTTTCTTTTTTTCCTTCAGCTTATGAATAAGCTTTGACCCGAGGCCTTCACCTCTTGCATCTTTGGAAACAAATAAATAATCAATAAAGATGAAAGAATCAAATTCGGCGTACATCATCACATGATGAGGTCCTTCCTCCTTATGATAAATATCACTTCTTTCCTTTAATAAAGCTTCCATATGCTCTTTTGACTTCATTTCTTCTATCGGGAAATATTCACTGAGCTTTTCATACCAATTCATGGATCTGCTCCTTATGCTATAGTTAAGAACCACTTCCTTAGATATTCCCGATTTCCTGCTATTTAAACGCCTGTACTAGTAAGACGCAGCAAAGTCTAAAGTAGTTTCACTTTTTTTCAATTAACGCAAAAAAAGTTTTATAACGAACGATTCATGACGAGTTGAATGCAGACAAACAGGATAAGTGTCATGGCAATTTGAAGTATGATGAAATAAAGATATTTTACACGCCGTGCTTCTTGCTTCTGACCGCTTGTCTTTCGGTTAAGCATATATTCCACTGAAAAAGACACAATCCCAATGAGCACCATAAACGCGAGCATCCACTTTCCTCCGTTTGGTTTCCTGAAAAAAGACGTTGAAAAAAGCATGAATACAATGAGAACATGAAGCAATGAATAACGAAAGGTTTTCCATCTCAACATCCTATTTTTCCTCCTTTTATTTGTTTAATTCTTTGGTCAGAATGTTGATGGCTTCCTTAACTTCTAACATATTTTCTTTAGTGTTCATTTCATTTCTAGCGTGAAGTAATACTGGTCGGACTGATTCAACTGAACGCCCGAAGTTATACATCCATTCATATCTTGGTACCATCCAAGTATGAAAATGATGGGTTGTATCTTCGTTGTAAAAATAATAGACATGTTCTATCCCTAAAGCGGTTCTTTGTGCTTTTCTTATCTTTGCTAAAACCTCTATGTAGTCTAATCTTTCCGAATTAGTTAAATCATCTAAACATTTGATGTGTCTTTTTGAAGCTAAAATTATTAGCCCTCTGATTGGATAAGCGACATCTTGATGGGCGTGAAAGTACTCTGTTTCAATAACTACACCACCTTCTGGTACAACTAATCCATTCGTTAAAGCACAACTAAGACACTCGACTTCAACTGTTTCTCCATTTGTTAATGTTATTTTTTTCAATTGTCCTCCCCCAAACGAAATAGTATACAATTTGAATTTTCATTACTTAAGCGTATCATATTTTTCCTTATTTTGAATTAAACTCCTTATTATCACTTCACCTGTGATTGAGTTATTTCTTTTTAACTTTCTAATATATGAAACCAGACCCAAATAAAAAGAAGCACTGACTTAGCAGTGCTTCTTCCTTCTTATGATTGTTTCGCCTGTAGCTCTTTGAATTCTTCCTCTGTGCAGCTCACAAAGTGACCTGGCTTCACTTCACGGAACTCGGTGTTTGTTCCTTTGTGAACAGATGGATCATACTTGATTCGTTTGCGGTTACGCTCATAATCAGGATCTGGAAGCGGAATCGCAGACAGCAATGATTTTGTATATGGATGAAGCGGGTTTTCGTATAATTCATTCGCTGGTGCCAGTTCAACCAATTTTCCGAAATACATCACGCCGATACGATCGCTGATGTATTTTACCATGGACAAGTCATGGGCAATGAATAAGTACGTTAAACCTTTTTCCTCTTGAAGCTCTTTCAATAAATTGACGACCTGCGCTTGGATCGACACGTCTAATGCAGAGATTGGTTCATCGGCGATGATGAAATCCGGCTCTACTGCTAATGCACGTGCAATTCCGATACGCTGCCTTTGACCGCCTGAGAATTCATGCGGGTATCTGTTCGCATGCTCTTTGTTCAAGCCAACAGTTTCAAGTAATTGGTACACACGCTCTTTTCGCGCCTGTTTTGTTTTTGCAAGGCCATGAATGTCGATGCCCTCTGCAATGATATCAAGCACTGTCATTCTAGGGTTGAGTGAAGCATATGGATCTTGGAAGATCATCTGCATTTGACGGTTGAACTCAAGCATTTTTTGTCTTGATTTCTTCCCGTGTACATTTTCACCCTTATAAAGAACTTCACCATCTGTCGCATCATAAAGTCTAATGATCGAACGGCCCGTAGTGGATTTACCACAACCAGACTCACCTACAAGACCAAGCGTTTCACCTTTGTAAATATCAAATGAAACCCCATCAACTGCTTTCACAGTTCCTCTTGCTGTATGGAAATGCTGTTTCAAATTTTTGATTTCTAACAGTTTTTCTGCCATGCTATTCACCCTCTTTTACTAATACAGGTTTTTCGTAGCTACCTTCTAGTTCACGCATTCTCGCCTTTACAGAAGCAGGCGGTTCAACTTTAGGTGCATTCGGATGAAGTAGCCATGATTTCACATAATGCGTATCTGATACTTTGAACATTGGTGGTTCTTGTTCAAAGTCAATTTTCATTGCATAATCGCTGCGGAGTGCAAATGCATCTCCTTTCGGCGGGTTTGTCAGATCTGGCGGTGTTCCTGGAATGGCAGTCAGCTTTCCTTCATCTCCGCCATCTGTGTCAAGACTCGGCATGGATGCTAAAAGTCCCCATGTATACGGATGCTTAGGATTGTAGAAAATTTCATCGACAGTCCCTGTCTCCACAATCTGTCCTGCATACATAACAGCTACACGATCAGCGACGTTGGCAACAACACCTAGATCATGCGTAATAAAGATAATCGAAGTGTCAACCTTTTGCTGAATTTCTTTCATTAATTCTAAAATTTGTGCTTGAATTGTTACATCAAGTGCAGTCGTCGGCTCATCGGCAATCAGCAGCTTTGGATCTGCTGCAAGCGCCATGGCGATGACAACCCTTTGTCTCATCCCGCCACTAAATTCGTGCGGATATTGTTTAATTCTTTTTTCAGGCATTGGAATTCCAACGAGCTCCAATAGTTCAATGGCTCTTTTTTCAGCCGCTTCTTTTGAAATTTGTTCATGCTTGAACAGCACTTCTGTAATTTGTTTCCCGACTTTCATCGTTGGATTCAAAGATGTCATCGGATCTTGGAAGATCATTGAGATATCTTTTCCTCGAATGGTTTGCATTTGTTTCTCAGTTTTCTTGACAATATCTTGGCCATCAAACAGGATCTGTCCGCGCTTGAAATAACCCGGCGGCATCGGAATTAATCTCATGATCGCTTGTGATGTCACACTTTTACCAGAGCCAGATTCACCTACAATAGCAAGTGTCTCGCCTTTATTTAAGTGGAAGTTCACACCACGAATGGCTTGAACCTCTCCACCATATGTTTTAAATGAGATTGCAAGGTCTTTCACCTCTAGAATACGTTCACGTTCCATCCTAATCACTCCTTATTTACGCAACTTCGGATCTAAAGCGTCTCTTAGTCCGTCTCCAACCACGTTAAAACCAAACATTGTAATACAGATAAATGCGGCTGGGAACCATAATCTCCAAGGGTAGTACGTCATGGCTGGAATTCCGTCTGACGCCATCGTTCCCCAACTTGCTAATGGCTGAGGCACACCAAGCCCTAGGTAACTTAAGAATGCTTCCGTGAAAATAGCAGAAGGAATCGTTAATGTCATCGTCACAAGAATTGGTCCCATTGAGTTAGGAATTAAGTGTTTAAATAAAAGTCTAGATGTTTTCGCACCTAATGTTTGTGCTGCAAGAACGTACTCTTGACTCTTTAATTGTAAAACCTGGCCCCGAACAATACGTGCCATGTTAATCCAGCCTACGACTGTCATGGCGAGGATAATCGTTAATAATCCTTTTGGCAGAACAACCATCATTAAGATAACCATTAATAGTGTTGGAATTGCCCATAAAACGTCTGCGATACGCATCATCACTTCATCTGTACGGCCGCCTTTGAACGCAGCAATACTTCCCCAGATAATACCGATGATCACGTCAAGGACCGCTGCAGCAAGACCGATGAAGATCGAAATTCTTGCCCCGACCCATGTACGGACAAACATGTCACGTCCTAAATCATCTGTACCGAACCAGTGCTCTTTTGAAGGCGGCTGGTCCGCATTCAGCAAATCAGTCGTGGAGTAATCATATTTAGAAAACATCGGAACAAAGATGGCCAGCATCACAATAATAAAAATGATTGTGAGTCCAACCATTGCAAGTTTATTGGCACGGAAGCGAAGCATGGCATCCTTCCATAAAGATAGACTAGGTTTAGTAATTTTTTCAGATTCTGCTGCGTCAGCTGCCGCAGGCACAAATAAATCTTTTCTCATCTCTTCCATGTGTTAGACCCCTTTCTTCGCCTTCGTCAGTTTAATTCTAGGATCGATAATACCGTAGAGGACGTCAACGACTAGAATACTGATTAATAGAATAATACTGTAGAAGACTGTAACACCCATGATGACGGTGTAATCACGGTTTGTAATGCTTGTGACAAAGTGAGAGCCTAATCCAGGGATACCAAAAATCTTCTCAACGACAAAACTGCCTGTTAAAACTGAAGCAGCCATTGGTCCCATGTATGTGATAACAGGTAACAATGCGTTTCGGATGGCGTGTTTGATCGTCACAGCAGATTTTGTTAATCCTTTCGCTCTAGCCGTTCTAATGTAGTCACTATTTAGTACTTCAAGCATACTTGACCGTGCAAGTCTAGCGATAAATGCCATTGGCATGAAGGAAAGTGCAATAGAAGGTAGTACGGTGCTGGCCCAAGACTCCCATCCTGCAACTGGGAAAATCGCTAAAAAGCTTGCCTCAGATGCAAAAACATATTGTAGTAGCGCTGCTAAAATAAAACTTGGAACTGAAATTCCAAATATCGTTAAAATGGCAATCGTATAGTCTTGCCACTTGTTATGATAAAGCGCTGCAAGGACCCCAAACAATACACCAAATGCTAATGCGAGGAGAATTGCCTCAATTCCGAGGGTAAAGGAAACGGGGAATCCAGAACTGATTAAGTCATTTACAGTTTGTCCTTTATATTTAAATGAGGGACCAAAATCTAATGTTGCAACTGAACCTAGGTAGCTTACATATTGAACAAATAAGGGCTTGTCCAATCCGTAGTGCTCATTTAGGTTTGCTTCAATTTCAGCAGGAAGTTTCTTCTCACCAGAGAATGGACCACCAGGTGCTGCCTGCATGAGAAAGAAAGTTGCAGTTACAATAACAAACAGTGTGATTAAAATATATATTAATCGCTTACCGATATATTTAAGCAACGGAATTGCACCTCCATGATTTTACAACAATTTCTCTAATCAGCAAGAAAGGTATATGGAGAGACATCCTCCATATACCTTAAGATCCTTGCCGTAGATCTCTTACACTATAACTATTACTTTTCGAAATGTGCCCATTTGTATTGAGCATCACCAAGACCAGATACAACTACACCTTTTAGTTTTGGATCTTGTACCCAAAGCTGAGTATAGAAGTAGATTGGTGCTACAGGCATATCGTTGATGAGAATTTCTTCTGCTTTTTTCAGCATTTCTTCACGCTTTGTTTTATCTGTTTCTTTTGCAGAATCATTCAACAATTGTTTGTACTCTTTGCTTTCCCATCCAGTGTCGTTGTTCCCACCGTCTTTATCTTTGTAAAGCTCAAGGAAGTTCACTGGATCGTTAAAGTCACCTAACCAGCCCATACGTCCGATTTGGTAATCGCCACTGTGAAGTTTATCGATATAAACATTCCACTCAGAGTTATCAAGTTCTACTTTTAATCCTAAGTCTTTCTTCCACATTTCTTGAATTGCTTGTGCAATCTTTTGGTGGGCTTCATCTGTGTTGTAAGACAATTTCAATGTTGGAAGATCAGAAACTGACTTATAGCCTAATTCTTTTGCACCTTTTTCAAGGAGATCTTTTGCTGCTGTTACATCATGATCTTTGAAGTAGCCAGTTTTGTTGCCCTCGAAACCTTCCATTGTTGGAGGAACGATTGCCATGGCAGGAACTTGTTCACCTTGCGTAATTTTGTCAACGATCGCTTGACGGTTAATTGAGTATGCAAGTGCCTTACGGATGTTTACATTGTTTAAAGGTTTTACTTCAGTGTTGAATTTATAGTTATAAACACCTGCGATCGTTTGAATTTTTAGACCGCCATCTTTTTTCAATTTTTGTAGAGACTCAGTTGGAAGGTTTCCAGTTGGAGAACCAGCCCAGTCAAGCTCGCCTTTTTGGAACATGCTAAGCTCAGTGTTCGTATCTTTGATCATAGACATGTTGATCTTTTTCAATTTCACAGTATCTTTATCCCAGTAATCGTTGTTCTTTTCAAGCGTGATAGAACCGCCATGTTTCCATTTAGATAGAACGAATGGTCCGTTAGATACGTAGTTTTCACCAGCATTCGTGTACCAGTTTTTATTCTTTTCAGCCACTTTTTTGTTGACTGGCATATAAGTATAGAATGCAGTTAGTTCAGTAAAAAACGGTGTTGGGTTCTCTAGCTCAACTACAAGCGTTTTGTCGTCTTTAGCTTTAATGCCAACATCAGCAACTTTCGCTTTCCCTTTATTCGCTGCTTCAGCACCTTTAATATAGTAAAGCTGGTAAGCATATTGAGATTCATTTTTAGGATCTAATGCCCATTTCCAAGCATATTCAAAATCTTCTGCTTTTACAGGGTCACCATTAGACCATTTTGCATCACGAAGTGTGAATGTATAAGTTTTACCATCAGCACTTGTTTTGATATCAGAAGCCATTGCGTTTTCTGGCTTTCCTTCAGCGTTAATTCTTGTTAACCCTTCAAAAGTCTGACGGATGACACTACCTGAAGTTGAATCATTTGCCAATCCCGGATGTAGAGAAAAAGGCTCAGTGGAGATATTCACATTTAATGTTGTTTTAGCCTCTCCAGAACTGCTGTCGCCTGATTTGTTTCCGCTGAAACCACAAGCGCTTAATACAAGTGTGAAAATAAGCATTAAAGTAACAACAGACCAACGCTTTTTCAACTGTATTCCCCCTTATAATATGTTTTTAGTTCAAAGGTCTCGATAGAAGATGAGATTCAGATTTAAGAAATAGCGTAAAAAAGTCCCTAAATAGCTTACTTTCTATTTCTTTTGTTTTTTCTGAATTTTCACTATGTAAAGAGCCTAGCACAAACGTGTGAACAAATTCATTATAATGAATAGAATAATTTATTGCAATATTAATTTCATATATTTTTTAAAAACGTAAATGGGGATAAAGAGGGATTTTTATAAACTAAAGTCTCAATCACTTCAACAAATTAAAGCGTAAATTGATTAAAATAATTTAACAAATTCAGCAGGAATAATGTTTTATACATATAATTAATCATCCTTTTTTAAAAAATTCTGACAGATATTTGGTATTTTATCTAAAATTTTAAGTGTCAATGGGCATGATGAGAAGGTCACATAATGGCTTCGTGACTTTTTCATGGTCATCCTTTATAATAGATAGACATATTGTTGCGATGAAAAAGAAGAGTACATATATTCACCATTTACAGAGAGTCTGCGGCCGGTGTGAGCAGATAATGGCATGTATGGAATGGGCTTTGGAGCAGCTAACCGAACACTTCTAAAAAAGTGAGTAGGCTTAGACGGAGCAGTCTCCGTTATCAACGTCTTGAGTGATTTCTATGTGAAATAACAAGGGTGGTACCACGGTTCATTCGTCCCTTTTCTGTTGAAAAGTGATGGGTGGGCCTTTTTATATTGAAGAAAAGAGGTTTTAGTATGACAAAGAAGACAATTTTTTCAGGCATTCAGCCGAGCGGTTCTGTCACATTAGGGAACTATATTGGAGCAATGAAGCAATTTGTCGATTTGCAGCATGACTATAATGGCTATTTTTGTGTCGTCGATCAACATGCGATTACAGTGAGTCAGGACCGATTAGCTCTCCGCCAAAATATTAGAAGCTTAGCAGCTCTTTATTTAGCTGTTGGTCTTGATCCAGAGAAAGCGACATTGTTTATCCAATCAGAGGTACCTGCTCACGCCCAGGCAGGATGGATGCTTCAATGTGTTGCTTATATTGGGGAATTAGAAAGAATGACCCAATTTAAGGACAAATCCGCTGGCAAAGAAGCAGTTGTTTCAGGCCTATTAACGTATCCCCCATTAATGGCTGGCGATATCTTATTATATGGTACTGATTTAGTCCCTGTTGGAGAAGACCAAAAGCAGCATCTTGAATTGACTAGAACGCTCGCTGAACGCTTTAACCGAAAGTACAATGACATCTTCACTGTGCCTGAAGTGAAAATTCCAAAAGAAGGCGCACGGATTATGTCTTTAACAGATCCAACGAAAAAAATGAGCAAATCCGATCCGAACCAAAAATCTTTCATTACCTTATTAGATGAACCAAAGCAGCTTGAAAAGAAAATTAAAAGTGCTGTGACGGATTCAGAAGGCATCGTCAAGTATGACAAAGAGAACAAGCCTGGTATAGCCAACTTGCTGACGATTTATTCTGTATTAGGCAACATATCCATTGCAGAGCTGGAGCAAAAGTACGAAGGCAAAGGATATGGTGAGTTTAAAGGAGATCTTGCGAACGTTGTCGTTGATGCTTTAAAACCAATTCAAGATCGATACTATGAACTCATTGAATCAGACGAGCTTGACCGCATTCTAGACGAAGGTGCTGAAAAAGCAAACCGCGCAGCAAACAAAATGCTGAAAAAAATGGAGAATGCGATGGGTCTTGGCAGAAAACGTAAATAAAAAAAGCTTGCAGCACGACTCGCTGCAAGCTTTTTCTAATTTACTTTTGATTCGTTTTCCATTTCCCAAAGCTTTTCGAAAAAAGGCTGTCCTTTAATCATTTTTTCACAGAAGGCTAAATGATTCTCTGACCACCCATCAATCGTTTCATTGTAAAGCATGTTCCAAATCTCTTCGAAAGACATTCGTTTGATTTGGTTGTACATGCGCGGGTTCCATTCCGTATACCAATACGCAATCTCCGCCCTGTTTTTGAGCCCTTTTAATTGATCGAGCGCCATAAACATCAGCTGTTTCAGCTGTCTTTCTTTTCTCGTTAATCCGCTGATATGCTGCGGCGGCAGTGATAGAATGTGATACTCTTTCGTCGATTCAAGGCTGTCCTTAGAAAATTCATATTCCTCTGCCTTCACATCTTTCACCATTTCATACACCAATTGCTCCTGCCTTGGGATCAAGCGGCTTTTTCTCACAGGTATGGAATACCCAATCGTATCTACAGCAATAATTCGAATGCCGTCTGTGACCACAAAGCAATACTCTAATTTACGGCGTTCATGATTTTTTCGAATATAAGATTTCTCAAATACAGACTCTAGCAGTGTCTTCGGCAGCTCTGAAAGATCATTCTCTATGTAATCAAACAAAGGGCTCTGCACCTTAAGTAAAGGCACTTGATCTAACAGTTCAACGCTGTCCTCCTTACGCCACTCATGAAAATGACACACATTGTAGCCATTTTCTTCCCCTTCAAACCAATTCACCCATACGTCATGAAGAAATAACATAACCAATCCCTCACTTTATAAAAACTGTTGTCCACAGTATGGGCAAGGGATAGAGAAATTATTCCAACTTTATCAAAACTTCAAGCTGATCGAGTGATAGCTTCGTGTCTTTATTTCATTCAGGAAACGGAGAGCGCACGCAGAGCCCCTTTAAACTTTATTTCAGCTTTTTAGGATCAAGCGCATCTCTCAGCCCATCTCCTAAAAAATTAAAGCATAAAACAGTCAGCAAAATGAGTAAACCTGGGAAAAGCGGGTACCACCACGCTTGCACCATAATCGAGAAATTTTGTGCATCTTGCAGCATGTTGCCCCAGCTTGCCGTTGGTGGCTGAATACCAAAGCCAAGGTAGCTGAGTGTTGATTCAGCTAAAATGACAGAGCCTACTTTTAATGTAGCTGACACAATAATAGGACCAATACAGTTCGGTAAAATATGCGAAAAGATGATGACATGATTTTTCGTTCCAATGGTTCTTGCCGCAAGGACGAATTCTCTTGTTCGAAGTGATAAGAATTCACTGCGGATGAGTCTGGCGGTTGTTGTCCAGCCTGTCAAAGCAAAGATTAAAATCAATTTATCAATGCCCGGTTTGAAAATGGTGACGAGCGTGATCAATAGAAAAATGTCTGGGATCGACAACACGACATCTACAAACCTCATTAACAAAGAATCAACAAACCCTTTGAAATACCCCGCGACCGCACCAACGACAGTGCCAATGGTGATTGCACCGACCACTGAGACGAAACCAACCAACAAAGAGACCCGCGCGCCATATAGCACCCTTGAGAAAATATCGCGGCCAAACTTGTCAGTGCCCATAAAATGCTCAGCACTCGGCGGCTGGAGCCGCTTCAATAAATCTTGCTGTTCTGGTGTATATGGAGCGATCACTGGAGCGAAAATGGCTGAAAAGATAATGACCAATAAGATCACGGAGCCGGCAACCGCCAATTTATTTTTGAAAAATTTCTCGCAAAATAAACGCAGCATCGTCTCAGGCTTTGGTTGAAGGCCCTCCTTTAATTTGATATCAACAGGAGGTGTTCCCATATTAGGCTGTGCCAATTGTGCTTCAGCTCCCTTCTAATATTCAATACGCGGATCAACGATCGCATATAAAATATCCGCTATTAAATTTCCAACCACCACAAGCACTGCGGAAATAACGGTCATCGCCATAATGACCGGATAATCTCTCGAAAAGGCTGAATCAATGAACAGCTTTCCAAGTCCAGGCCAGGTGAAGATTTGTTCCACCACGACTGCGCCGCCAATAAAAGATGGTATCATTAATCCGAAAATCGTTATGACAGGCATAAGACCGTTTCTTAAACCATGCTTAAAAATGACTTTGTTTTCTCTAAAGCCTTTCGCTCTTGCTGTGCGAATGTAATCCTGCCTCATCACATCAAGCATACTCGACCTTGTGTACCGGGTCAGCCCTGCCATATCAGCCGTTGCTAAAACAAAGGCAGGTAAAATGATGTGATGGAGCCGGTCAAACACATTAAAATCGGCATTCAAGGTAGAGACTCCGCCAGTTGGAAACCACCCTAAGTTTACTGATAAAACCATAATGAGGATGAGACCAAACCAAAAGTTTGGAATAGCCAGTCCGATAAAAGATGTAACCGTAATGCCATAGTCAAGCTTTGTATATGGACGTTTTGCTGAAAGAACACCAAATGGAATGGCGATCAGCAGGGCAACTAATGTAGAAAAGATCATGAGGATGAGGGTATTTGGCAGCCGGGCAAAAATCAAATCAGCCACGGGTGTTCCCTTTTTGACAATGGATGTGCCAAAGTCACCTTGAAGCATATTGCCAAGCCATTTCATATATTGCACATATTCAGGATCGTTCAAGCCGTACTTATCAATAAAGGCTTCCCGGTCTGCCGCACTAATGGTAGGGTCCATCATGAGTGACATCGGATCGCCTGGTGCTGCTTTCATAATGGCAAAGGACAAAATGGTAATTCCTAATAAGATGGGAATAGAGAGCAATGTCCTTCTAATGATATATGTAACCATATGCACAACTCCTTTTTCATCGGATCGCCATTCTGTGAAAAAAAGGCTAAAATGAAGTTATTTTAGCCCTTTGTCTTCTTTTCAGCGTGATCTGAAAACCCTTGAATTCTCATGCTGATGCAGAGCGAACAAAGTGATCTTTTTAGCACCAACGCAGAGAACTGACACCGAATTCAAGGGATTGTTCTCACGGTGAAAGGGGAGTATCCTCCCCTTCTTCACTATCAGTCTACTGATCAAGCCACCATTTTTCGATTTTGTAATATTCATCTTTCGGGTGGTAAGAGTAGCCTTGGAGATTAGATGGCATAGCACGATGTGAGTTAGCATAGTAAAGGAACGTATACGGCTGATCCTCTGCGATCAGTTTATAAATTTTTTCATATGCCTTTGAATAATCTTTTCGATCGCTTAAGTTTTTAGCATCAACTAACAGCTTATCAACCTCTTTATTTTTATACCAGATGTTATTTAAGCCTTTTTCTGACTGGCTTGAGTGGAATATGCTGAATTGATCAGGGAATGTCGCAAGGCTCCAGCCGAGCAGCAGCGCATCATAATCCCACTTAGGCGGTGTCGTCTGCTCAATGAGTGCACTGAATTCCACAATTTGCGGCTTCGCTTCCACACCGATTTCTTTGAGCTGCTGCTGGACAACGACAGCGATATCTTCACGAACTTTATTTCCTTGGTTGGTCTTTATGACAAAGGAGAATTTCTTGCCATCCTTATCAAGATAGCCGTCTCCATCTGTATCCTCCCAGCCCTCTTCTTTCAGCATCTTTTTCGCTTTTTCTTGATCAAACTCAAACACTGGAACATTTTCATCCTTTGGATAGTTCCAGGACAGCGGACTTTCTGGAATATTGGCTACTTTGCCGTCTCCATCTAGCACTTGGTCAACAATCGTTTGACGATCAATGGCATGTGTCAGCGCTTGGCGGACCTTTTTACTTTTAAAGAGTTCATTTTTCTGGTTCCAGCCAATGTATGAATAATTGAGTCCTAGATCAGATTCGATTTTAATGTTGCTCACTTTTTCAGCTGTTTGCAGCTCGGATCCTGGTACAGCAAAGAAATCAATATCTCCTGCTGACAGCTGGGCAATCGCTGCATTCTGATCAGGAATGGTTTTAATTGTGACAGTATCAAGGTAAGGACGTCCATCCCAATAATCGTCAAAGGCTTCTAGTTTGACGTAGTCTCCTTCTTTCCATTCTGCGAATTTAAATGGACCTGAACCGATTGGTTTTTTTCGGTTAAATTCGTTTTCACCGAGATCTTTTATAGGCACATCACCTAAAATATGCTTAGGTAAAATACCGTAGCTTCCTAGTGTGACATTATAAAAATAAGGATCTTTTTTATTGAGCTTGAATTCGATCGAGTAGTCCCCTGTCTTTTTAACAGACTCTAAAACTTCAAAGCCTGATCCGCGCTCCCCGTTGTAGTCCTTATTGATTGGTATGCTGTATGTAAACACAACATCATCAGCAGTCAGTTCTTCACCATCATGAAACTTCACACCTTTTTTAATGGTGACATCAAACTGCTTGCCGTCATCAGATTCTTTAATATCCTCTGCCAGCGATAGCTGAGGGTTGAGCTTTCCGTCTGTTTGAAGTAAGAAGCTGTAGATTCTTTCTTCAATATCAGAGCTTGCCACATCTGTAGAATACAGCGAGTTAAATAATGTTGGCTCTGCAATTGAACCGATGACAAGATCGCCGCCTTGTACCGGTTTACCTGTGGATTTCTTTTCACTGTCTCCAGACGTTTTATTTCCACCAGAACAAGCAGCAAGGATTAATGTAAAAATCAGCAGTAAACTGACCAGAATGGACTTTCTATTTCTACCTTTCATAGACAATTCCCCCTATTCTTTTTTTAAAATAATGACCGAATCCTGTTTCATCCCCCCTCTCAAAGATGAGATCATACAAGCTTGATCAAGCGTTGTAGAGGTGGCAGGCAACAAAGTGGTTCGTTTTTAATTCTTGAAATGCTGGTACTTTTTCTTTACAGATTTCTTTCGCATGCGGGCATCTTGTGTGAAATACGCAGCCTTTTGGCGGATTTGCAGGACTCGGCAGATCGCCTTGCAGCATAATGCGTTCTCTTTTCGTCTGGCCTTTTTTACGGGTGACAGGAACGGAAGAAAGCAGAGCCTGTGTATACGGATGGAGCGGTTCATCGTACAGACTGTGCTTATCGGCAAGCTCCATCATTTTGCCGAGATACATGACGCCGACTCTATCGCTAATATGTCTGACCACACTTAAATCGTGAGAGATAAATAGATAGGTAAGGTCAAATTCCTCCTGAAGCTCCTCCATCAGATTAATAACCTGCGCCTGAATAGATACATCAAGTGCTGATACAGGCTCATCTGCGATGATCATGTCGGGATTCATGGCAAGCGCACGAGCGATGCCAATCCGCTGCCTCTGCCCGCCTGAAAATTCATGGGGATAGCGGTTCGCAAAGCTTGGATGAAGACCTACCTTTGATAAAAGCTGTTCTACTTTTTCATTTCTTTCTTTTAAGGAATATAAGTGATGTGTTTTGTAGGGCTCTTTGATGATGCTTCGAAGTGTTTTTCTAGGGTTGAGTGATGCAAAGGGATCTTGAAAAACCATTTGGATGTTTTTTCGTGTAGATTGTCTTAGCTTTGATTCTGATACGCGCGTGATGTCTTGCCCTTTAAAAAAGATTTGACCGTCAGTTGGTTCGTATAGGCGAATCATTGTCCGGCCTAGGGTGGATTTCCCGCATCCTGACTCCCCGACAATACCTAACGTTTCACCTTTATAAATCTTCAAGTCTATGCCGTCAACAGCTTTCACTGCACCGACTTTCTTCTGAAAGACGCCAGCTTTAATCGGAAAATGTTTTCGAATCTGTTTCAGTTCAAGGATCGTTTCTTTCTCTGGTAAGTCTGTTATTTGTGTTTGATTTTGAGCAAGTGTCATGTGTGGTCTGCCTCCTCATATAAGAAACATCTGACGCTTCTGCCATCTTCAAATGTTCTCAGCTTAGGCAGTTCTCCAAGACAGCGTTCCTTCACTTGCGGACATCTAGGAGCAAAGCGGCAGCCGACTGGAAGCTGATCTGGCGCAGGAACATTTCCTTTGATGGCTGTTAACGGCTGTATGTCTCCGTCAATGACAGGAATCGATTCAAGCAGCCCTTCTGTGTAAGGATGAAGCGGCTGTTCAAACAACTCTTCGACAGTCCCATTTTCAACAACCTGTCCGCAGTACATGACAATCACTCGATCTGCCACTTCAGACACGACACCTAAATCATGTGTGATAAGAAGAATAGATGTACCAAAGGTAGAGCATAAATCTTTCATTAAAGTGAGTACCTGTGCTTGAATGGTCACATCCAGGGCAGTTGTCGGTTCATCTGCAATGAGAAGCTTCGGATCACAGCTTAGCGCTATGGCAATCATCACTCTTTGCCGCATGCCGCCTGATAAACGATGCGGATAATCTTTCATGATTTGCTCCGGGCGGGAAAAACCAACAAGCTTCAGCAGATCAACCGCTTTTTTGACCGCTTCTTTTTTTGAAAGTTTTTTGTGATAGATGAGGATTTCTGTTATTTGTTCTCCGATGGTTAAGACGGGATTAAGTGAGGTCATGGGTTCCTGAAAGATCATAGATACATCATTACCACGGATGCTGCATAATTCCTTTTCACTATATGTAACAAGGTCCTTTCCATCAAGTTTGATGGAACCGTCCATAATTTTCCCGCCCGTGCCATGAATCAGACCCATAATGGATAAGGACGTAATGCTTTTGCCAGACCCAGACTCACCGACTAATGCGACAGTTTCTCCTCTGTTGATGCTGAAATCAACGCCATCCACAGCAGGTATCGGTTCCTTTTTTCGAAAAAAATAGGTTTTTAAGTTTTGCACTTCAAGCAGCGTGCTCATTCATTCGCCCCTTTCTCCTTAGATCAATAGAATCGAACCTGAATATTCTGTATTTTAAAAATAAAAAGAATTATTTGTATATTATTACATCGTTATGACGAAATCAAGAAGTATTTAGTAAATTTGTAATATGTCTCTTTTTATGTGAATTATTCACTTTGTGATTCTATTGCCTTTAAAAAGGTTTCTGCTGGCTCTGCAATCATCGACTCCTCGCTGATTCGGTGCTCATTGAAATATTTTTTCACGATATAAAACCCGGTGGCGTAACCAAGCATTTTAGGGTAGTTCCCTTTTCCATAAAGAAGATTCTGTATCAGCCTTTCGTCGTCCTGAACTCTTTGATCAAGATGACTGGATACCCATTTCTTATACATACGCTGAAGCTGTTCTTCGTTATAGAAGGTGGTCCATTTCGCTGTATAGTTTTCTCCATATCTATGATACACAGCATATTCAGCGAGCCCCTCCATCATGATTGTATCGAGGAATGTAAAGTCTTTTTCTTCTTTTGAGAGAAAATGCAGCCTGCATACATGGTGATATTCATGAGTCAGCAATGTACCGATACGCTCCTTCGGGGTATTTGGAGACAAAAAAAGAAAGACCTTGTCATCAAATGCCATGCCGGATTGATAATAAAATTGCTCTCTGATTTCTCTGCTGCTCTCATTGACAGGTAAAATAAACACAGGAATGTCTGGACCTTCCCACTGCTTTTGAAGCGTTTGATATTCTTTCATGACAAGCTTGAAGTACCCTTTTTCCTTGAGCTTGTCGATCATGTTTTTGCACGAGCTCCAAGACCGAACCATCCCGTGATGCTGCAGGTGAGCGAGGATAGACGACCATTCTTTTTCCTCGGCCCCTTTAAAATAAGGAACAAAGCGCGCTGCAAGCTCCTGAAATGATGATGATTGATGAATGAGATATTGTGTATTGATTAGACCCATACCGCTGAACACCTCCATTTTCATCATATGCAAAAAAGCGGCGATCTGTTTATCGATCGCCGCTTTCTCAAGAAGTATTACGCTTCGTATTTTTTGAAAATAATTGTCGCATTATGCCCGCCAAAACCAAGTGAGTTACTTAAAGCCACTTGTACTTCTTTTGAACGTGCTTCATTTGCTACATAATCAAGATCACATTCTTCATCCGGTGTTTCAAGATTAATGGTTGGAGGAAGGACGCTGTCTTTAATCGCAAGAACAGAGAAAATGGCTTCTACTCCGCCTGCTGCGCCAAGTAAGTGACCTGTCATTGATTTTGTCGAACTGATCGCAAGCTTGTTCGCATGCTCTCCGAACACTTCTTTAATCGCCATTGTTTCAAATTTATCATTGTAAGGTGTGCTTGTACCGTGGGCATTGATATAGTCAATGTCTTCCACAGATAAACCTGCATCTCGAATCGCTTCTTTCATTGCACGGACGCCGCCTTCTCCATTCGGAGCTGGTGCTGTTATATGGTAGGCATCTCCAGTTGAACCATAACCAACGATTTCTGCATAAATGGTCGCACCACGTTTTAAGGCATGCTCAAGTTCTTCAAGAACAATAATCCCTGCACCCTCACCCATGACAAATCCGTCACGGTTTTTGTCGAATGGACGGCTTGCTGTCTTTGGATCAGGATTTGTCGAAAGGGCTTTGTTCGCACAGAAACCTGCAAACGACATTTTTGTTAATGGCGCTTCTGTTCCGCCTGTGATCATCGCATCTGCATCACCGCGCTGAATCACTTTAAATGCATCACCAATTGAGTTTGTTCCTGTTGCACATGCTGTCACTGTACAAGAGTTAACCCCTTTTGCGCCAAGTGCAATAGAAATTTGGCCTGTCGCCATATCAGGAATCATCATTGGGACAAAGAATGGACTGACGCGTCTTGCCCCTTTATTTGAATACACTTCGAACTGCTCTTCAAATGTTTCAAGTCCGCCAATACCAGACCCAACCCATACACCAACACGCGGTGCGATTTCATCTGTGATTTCAAGACGTGAATCTTCCAGCGCTTTTTGAGCAGCAACGACTGCATATTGCGTGAAGCGTGCCATTTTTCGCGCTTCTTTTTTCTCCATGTAATCTTCAATGTTAAAATCTTTTAGTTCTGCCGCTACTTTTGCGGTATATTCACTTGAATCGACACGTGTAATCGGTCCAACCCCTGATACACCCGCTAAAGCATTTTTCCATGTTGACTCTACATCGTTGCCAAGTGGTGTCAAAGCACCTAATCCTGTAACAACTACTCGTTTTTTATCCATTAATTTGTGCACCCCACTCTTTTATCGGCCCCATCGCATAGCGATTGCGCCCCAAGTTAATCCGCCACCAAAACCAACCATTACAATCACATCGCCGTCATGAATTTTTCCGGCTTCGATTTCTTCACATAGTGAAATTGGAATGGATGCTGCTGATGTGTTTCCATATTTATGGACAGTCTTCGACATTTTTTCAACTGGAAGCTCTAAGCGTTCGCGTGCTGCTTCCATAATGCGAATATTTGCTTGATGCGGGATCAAGAAATCAACGTCTTCTTTTGATAGTCCAGCTTTTTCAATGACATTTACACTTGACTCTCCCATTTGTCTTACAGCAAATTTAAATACTTCTCGTCCATTCATGATTGTATGATCTTTTTCATCTAAGTACAAGTGCTTCCCGCCGCTTCCATCTGCTCCAAGTTCAAATGATAGAATTCCTTTACCTTCGCTGACTTCTCCCAGCACAGCAGCTCCAGCTCCATCTCCAAACAAAACAGCTGTATTGCGGTCATCCCAGTCGGTAATGCGAGAAAGCTTTTCAACACCGACGACAAGCACGTGTTTGTAAGTTCCTGATTCGATAAATTGTTTTCCAGTAACAAGCCCATACATAAAGCCAGCACACGCAGCGCTAATATCCATTGCACATGCTTTATGTGCACCGAGCTGCTCTTGAATCATACAAGCAACTGTCGGAAATGCTTGATCTGGCGTGACTGTCGCCACAAGAATCATATCGATATCTTCTGCAGCCACATCTGTGTCAGCTAATGCTTTTTTTGCAGCAGCAAGCGCCATATGAGATGTATTGACATCATCAGATGCAATTCTTCTTTCTTCTATACCTGTTCTAGTACGAATCCACTCGTCAGAAGTTTCAACCATTTTTTCTAAATCATGATTTGTTAATACTTTTTCAGGTATATAGCGGCCAAGGCCAATAATTCCAGCATTCATTGAATAAGACTCCTTTTACTCATACGAGCATGTGATATTGTGATCTTATATTAGTATCTGGTACTAATTTTACCTTATTTTTTTCTTCTTGGCAATACAAACGTCTAACCTTTCCTCTCACTTTTTTCATAGATTAATGATATATACCAATAGTAGAAAGGAACATGTGATATGGCGCAAAAAGATATTTTCTCAGCAATGATGTTTGGACAGCCGCTTGAAAAGGAGAAAAGCAAGACAGAGGCAAAGGAGGAACGCGCGGAGACATCTTCAAGTGATGACTCAATTGACTACATGCATGTCATGAATCAAATTGGGAACATTATGAACTCCATCGATGAGCTGAAGCCTGTGTTTAAAGATGTTGGTCCTATGATTAGTGCCTTCAAGAAAAAATTATCATAAAAAAAAGCCACTAATCTGTGGCTTTTTCTGATTCTGCATCTGCTTTTCCAAGCTCGTATGCTTCTTGCATGACAGATGTAAATAATGTTAGAAGCGGCTGAAGTGCTTCAGGCTCAAGCTGAATCCCTGCTTTATCTAACTCTTCCTTCGCCTGCGGAAAATACTTCATGGCAATTTGTAAAAATTCCATCGATTTTTCGTGCTGCATGTCGTCGTCTCCTCACTTTTCATTTGGCAGTTTACCTGTTTTTTTGTATGACGCAATATCACTTTCAATGTCTTTCACAAAAGCGTCGTCAATGGTGGAACTAAAATTCCCCATCTCGACCACTCCTTCTTTAAAATCAAAGGAGTACTCATCTTGTTCATTTAGCTTGCCTTCATTAAACTTCTTTGCAATGATACTGTACGCTTTATCAACATGCTGTACAGTGCTCGTTAAAACTGTATGGCTGCCGAGGTTGGATTGATCGGTGACATATCCGATCGCTGATAAATTATCGGCTTTGATTTGTTCAATGACAGGGATATTATAACCATCACCTGCTGGATACACAACATCAACGCCCTGCTTTTTTAATTTTTGATAGAGCTCCACCGCTTTGTCAGCATCATCCCAGTTTTCGACAAACTCTGCTAATACTTGTACATGTTCATCTTGATATTTTGCTCCTTTGATAAAGCCGTCTACTTCACTTTGCCAATCATATGTAGCAAGAATACCAATCTTTTTTGTTTTTGACATATGTGCAGCTGTCATGCCTCCGAAAAAGCCCATCGCTTCACCTTTAAACGTCACGTTTGTGACATTGTCCGCCTGAGGCTTGTTTCCATTGACCGTAATAAATTGTATATTTGGATAATCTTCACTGATCAAGTTGAAAATTTCACTGTATTCATTGCCATGGCCAATAATCAAATTGACTCCTTTTTTATGGAACTCTTCAATGGCATCAACGATTTTCTCCTTGTCGACCATTCCTTCCTTATAATAAACATCTACACCAAATGTTGATTGGATACTTAATAAGCCTTTATAACCTTTCGTTCCCCAAACTTGATCATTAATCGTATCGGGGACGAGTAAACCCACCTTCTCAATTTTTCCTTTTAAAGGAGCCTGCGAGCAGGCAGATAATAGAAGAAGGAACGAAAAGATCATGACAAGCCGCTGGTACTTCATGCCATGTTCAACTCCCTTTTGCAACATGCAGTGATGAACCTGTATGTTAAATATAGGTTTATTTTATACTGAAAAAAGATAAGATGGAAGATCATTCTTGGTTTTTGTCGAAAAATGTTGAGTTTTGTCTTTTCCATTCTGCAATCATGTCTTCTGCTTGTTTGTCATCTGTTTGGCTTTCTACCTTCAATTCATACGTCATGTCCTGTCTTTGACCTGTGTCCGATGCCCATTGTAACAATTCCTTAGCCACTTCTTCTACAAATAGTGAATCTGTACGCTTTGTTTGATCTTCATTGAGTGTCCATGGTCCGAACATGCGAGGAAGAATAACTGCCGGCACATTCTGTTTCGCTGATTCGTTTTCAGGCTTTTCATAAAGAATCTGGTATATGCCATGCTCTGCTTTGATGTCTTTCTGCCTGTTATGCGGTTCCTCTGATTGAATAAAAATGAGGTCATACGTGTCTTTGCTATCCTGAAGGTCAATGACACGAACGAGATCATTTCTGCCCAGCCACATCATCCGCTCTTCTAACAGTGCCTTTTGTTCTTCTTTAAGATCATGAGGACGTGTGATATCCACTTGAATGCCCTCTTTCATCATATATTCACAAAGTGTCAGGCCAAAAAACTCATCAGCCCCTATGATCAGTCCTGTTTCCATGTTCATGTCCCCTTTTTTAATATCGAATAAAAAGAAGAGCCCTTTCTATGAAGGGCTGTTATCATCCTATTCATCACAATTCTCTTTCATGCGATTTATAAAACTTGTGAATGGATTGAAAGATTCTTCTCGGATGATCAAACATATGCAGCGTGAGATCGACCTGACAATGTTCTGGATTTTTCATATGCTGATCAATAAAAGGCTTTGCGTGAAGTTCATATGCATAAGGTGCGCCGTTTAGCCTTTGCCATATATGAATCGGCACATGAGCAGAATGAACAGGACAAGAAGGCAGTGGATACGTTTCAGCTTCCTTTTCAGAACAGCCATAGCTCTCTGCTAACTCTTTGAGCAGCTGCTTATAAAAGAATTTGTGTTCCTTTTCTCTTTCTCGTTGTGCATCCAGATTCAGACATGGATTCACCATCGCAATGGACCTTAGTACTTCAGGCATCTCCTCAGCAAGGCTCATGGCAACAAGTGCACCCATTCCCTCTGCGAGCACATGAATTTCCCGGTTTAATATTTCTTGTTTTAGTGTGTGATGAACGAGCTGCTTGGCACTAAAAACAGCATCTTCGCATCCCCAGTGATTCCCATGAAGATGACTATTAAACAATGTATATCCTTCATCCTTTAAGGCAGTTAAAAGCTGGTTTCTTCCATAATGTTGAAGCCAGAATGATGTATTTTCCTGCACAAAGTGATTTCGGTCACCGAGGATTAGAATGCCAAAGCCATTTGGTTTTTGAGGAAGGTGAATGATGTTCCACTGGGAACCAAGCTGGAAAAAACGTTCGCTTACACCCATATGGCCAGCCTCCTTTCAGTGATTCTGCTTTCTATGATATGAACAACAACTCTTGTAGGAATAAGGAAATCCCCTAAAGACAGAAGAATTCTTTTTATTTTTATAGCAGAAGGTCTCAAAATGGTCACATAAAGGCGGAAAACAGTCTTTTCCCTTCACTTGCATCTATGGTATGATAATCAATAGATTGTTACATAAAGGACGGTGGGATTATGCATTATATTATCACCCTCATTTGGACTTTTCTGCTAACACATATGGCTGGTTACATCGTTGCCTCTATGAATGGAGCTGCTTATGATTTTACGCTCACTTCCATTCTTGCAGTTGTGTTTACGGTTATTTTATTCATCTTTGCTGAAGTAAGTCCAATGAAAGAAACGGAAAGTTCAACAAAACATTCTTAATATGACTTGTGAAAAAGAGCTAAATTGATGGTTAGCTCTTTTTTCTTTTTTTCAGAGTGATTGCGGCACGCTAAAACCCCCTGCCTTAAACATACAGGGGGTGTTTATTGTTTAGACCTCGACGGTTTCGGACTTCTGTTTGTCTTGAGTCAAATGGCTTTTCGCAAGCCCTGTAAACAGGAAGATTGCGATACCTGATAAAATTTCAAGGATTCCTCCGCCAGCAATGACAGGTCCCGCTCCAAATCTTTCTGCCAGGACGCCTGATACGACAGCTGCAAGCGGGAGGAAGACATTTGATGAGGCATTGATCACAGCATATACTTGCGGCTGATCCTCTTGGTCAACAGAGGTTTGAATAATGACCATTTCCGGCACATTGATCGCACTGACAGCAGCTCCGAAAATAAAGGAAGCAAGCAGAACAACCGGCAGCCATGTACTCATCCCTGTCATAAAGAATGCAGCCCCTTCAATCATACCAGCGACAATAAAGAACAAACCAAATCTCTTAATTTTCACCTTTGCCAGAGCAAAGCCCATCATAAACGCGCCAACTGCGGCAACACCTCTTAAAATGGAATACACCATGGAGTCGCTTTGCAGCGCTTCTGCTACGTATACCGCTGACAGTGCCTGCCACGGAGCTGCTGCGACATTCATTAAGATACAATACAGCGTGAGCGCAAATAAAATGTGATGGTTTTTGACAACGAGAAAACCTCTTTTTAAGTTATACAAATATGTATTCTTCGCTTGTTTAATGCCCGCTGCTTTTTCTTCATCGGTTTTCTTTAGTTTGACCCCGATAATAAACAGACCAGAAATCACAAATAAAGCAGTGGTAATCAGCAGAGTATCTGCAGGTCCAATTAATTTAACCAAAAGACCTGCCACCATGACTGCTGCAAGTGCAACAATCTCAAAAGAAGATTGCAGGATTGCATTTGCTTTTTGAATGAGATGCTTTGGAACAATCTGCGGTAAGATCGCCACCGAAGCTGGATTATAAGCTGCACCTGTTGCCGATTGAATAACCATTAATGAAATCAATAACCATAGAGGCAATAGATGCGAAAAGTGCAGAAGTGGAATAATGAGTACAATTGTTGCTCGAACAACATCTGAAGCGAACATCCATTTAGACAAATGGTGCTTTTTCATAAGAGGTCCTAATATTGGGGCTAACAAAGATGAAGGGAGAACAGTTACTGCTAGAAGGAGTCCTGTACCGAGCGCTCCATCCCCTCTTAAAATCAATAGCCAAAGGACGGATGTAAAAGCAAAACTTTCCCCTGTGTTTTTAATGAGTCTTGATATGAATAATGAGGTGAAGCGTTTATTCCAAACACTTTCACTGAGATTCATCTTTTCCATCACACAAATCCTTTCAACAATATATTACATATTTTACCTTAAGTTCTCTTTTTTTCATACTATTTATTTGAAAATTTGAACTTAATTGTTTTTTATTATAAAGAAAAAAGAGGCATGACACATGCCTCTAAAGTCTTATTCCTGCTGACTCTTAGTCAATTGCTTACGGCTTTCTTTGGTAGGTCCAAACGCGATTATGGTTCGAGTTATCAGGAAAGACATCGCCTGCTTTAAGCTTAATCTTTAAAGGATCTTTCACCATACTTCCAGTTTCGCCGATCTCGATATACACACCATTATTCGGTGCTTTATTCCCTGATTTAAACTGATGCTGCTGACCCATTTTCATCCTCCTTTCTCGATTGATGTTATTATGTCCCGTCCCTTGCCTCTCCAATCCTTTATGCAAAAAGTCCCTGCTCATACGAGTCAGGGACACTTGGATTTATTTGGATGGTTGATACATAAGTTCTTTCATTAACGCTTTTTGCACATGCAGGCGGTTTTCTGCCTGTTGAAATACTTTTGAGTGCGGCCCGTCAATAATATCTGCCGTCACTTCTTCCCCGCGATGTGCCGGGAGACAATGAAGGAAAATATAGTCCTTTGCTGCATGACTCATCAGTTCGTCATTGACTTGATATTCTTTAAATTCAGCAAGACGTTTCTCTGTTTCTGCTTCCTGCCCCATGCTTGTAAACACATCTGAATAAATAACATCTGCATCTTTTACAGCTGCAACAGGATCTGTTGTCACGGTCACTTCTGCGCCTGATTGTTTTGCAAATTCACGGGCAGTGTCTGTTACTTCTTGAAGTGGTTCATAGCCTTTTGGTGATGCAACCGCAATGTCACAGCCTAGCTGCGCACAGCCGACCATCAAGGAGTGCGCCACGTTATTTCCGTCACCGATATAGGCCACTTTGATTCCTTTTAAAGTACCTTTTGTTTCTTTAATGGTTAATAAATCAGCAAGCGCCTGACATGGATGTGAGTAGTCAGTTAATCCATTAATGACTGGAATGGACGCGTATTGTGCAAGCTCTTCAACCTTCTCATGTTCAAAGGTTCGAATCATAATACCGTCGACATAACCAGACAGCACCTGCGCTGTATCACTGATGGTTTCTCCTCTGCCAATTTGCAAATCATTTGAGCTGAGGAAGAGCGCATGTCCTCCTAGCTGCGTCATCCCCGCTTCAAACGAGACACGGGTTCTAGTTGAAGATTTTTCAAAGATCATCGCTAACGTTTTTCCTTTGAATAAATCTTGATATGGATTTTGTTTCATTTCTTCCGCTTTTTCAATTAAATAAGCAATCTCATGGATTGAGAAATCTTTTAATGATAAAAAGTCTTTTCCGTATAATGCCGGTTGCACGTCGACTTGACTCATGCCGTCACTTCCTTTTTATATAATTCATGGAGCGATACTGGTGATACATCTCCATTTTTTCCTTGCAGGAATGCTTGAACTGTTTCATATTCGGTTAGGACTTGAACGCCGTGTGTGAGTGCTTTTACACGCTGCTCTTTTGCCTCTTCATCTTCTCCTAAATGAATATGAAGGGATTTATCTTCATTCTGCAACCAAGATTCAAAGCTGCCAGTCCAGACGTCAAAGCCTGCATGCTTCGCTTCATCTATCAATTGCTCGCTGCCTTGCATAAAAAGGCTTCCTTTTTGCTTCCAGATCGGCGCAAACACTTTTTTCAAGGCGCTTTCGGCGTTCTTGCCTACACACATTCCTTCTCCTGTCGCTTTCATTTCAGGTGTCAACTTGAGGTCGATATCTTGAATGGCATGTGATGAAAACACTGGGAATTTGACCGCTGTCCCCCCTTTGTTTTTCGTTGCAGGGTTTAGTTCTTCAAGCGATGCACCAGCTAATAATTGAGTGGCCATTGGGATCATATCAATGCCCATTACCTTACTGACGACTGGTACAGTCCGGCTTGCCCGCGGATTCACTTCTAATACAAGCGCCTGATCCCCTTTGATGACAAATTGGATATTCATAATGCCCTTGAACGCTAATTTCTTCGCTATTTGTTCAGACGCGGTATGCACCTGCTGTTTGATGTCTTCACTGATTGAGATACTTGGTAAAATGGCAAAGCTGTCACCTGAGTGCACGCCCGCTTTCTCAATATGTTCTACGATGGTTGGAATGAACGCCTTTTTTCCGTCAGAAATAAGATCGACTTCAATTTCTTTTCCAGTGACGTACTCATCAATTAAGATTGGGTATGGCAAATGATCTGGCTGATCAAGCAGTGACGCCAAATGTGCTTCTGACTGAACAACGATCATTCCCATTCCGCCAATGACATACGATGGGCGAATTAATACAGGGTAACCGATGCTTTTCGCATGTACGAGTGCTTCTTCTTTTGAATGAGCCGTATCTCCTTTTGCGTGAGGAAGATTCAGTTCATCAAGAAGCTGATAGAATAAATCACGGTCTTCAAGTGCATCCAGCGTATCAAAGGACGTACCTAACAACGTGACACCGGCTTTTTCCAAGCCTTCTGCGACGTTAATCGCAGTCTGTCCACCAAATTGGACAATGACAAAATCAATCTGTTCTGCTTCCACAACGTTTAGGATGTGCTCTAATGTAATCGGCTCAAAATATAAACGATCGGCAATCTCATAATCAGTACTGACTGTTTCTGGATTGTTGTTCATCATGATGGTTTCAAATCCAAGCTTTTGCAAGGTCAGAACGCCATGAACGGCACTGTAATCAAACTCGACCCCCTGCCCGATTCGAATCGGACCAGAACCAATGATGAGTGCACGCTGCTTTGTTTTTTCTTGATGTTCACCATCGCTTTTGCCGAAGTAGGTGGAATAGAAGTAATTCGTTTTTGCATCAAATTCCGCCGCACATGTGTCGACAATTTTAAATGAAGCAGCAATGCCGTATTCTTGACGAAGCTGCCTGATTGACTCTTCCGTGTGACCCGTAAGAAGAGCAATCGTTTCATCAAGGAAACCCTTTTCCTTTACCTTTTTCAAGGTATCTTTTGATAGCGTCCCCTTATGATCTTTCAATTCTTGTTCAAGAGTAATCATATTCTGGAACACATGTAAGAAGAATCGATCGATTTTCGTCGTTTGATGAATCGTTTCAACCGTTTCTTGTCTTGAAAGAAGCTCCATAACAGCGAAAAACCGGCGATCGTCTGGTGTTTTGATGAGTTCAAATAATTGTTCTGTCGATTGCTCTTTCAGTTCTGGCAGGTGGAAGCCCTTCGTTTTAATTTCAAGTGATGCAACGGCTTTTTGAATGGCTGACTCTAAATTCCGATCAATCGCCATGACTTCGCCAGTGGCCTTCATTTTTGTGCCTAATTGACGGTCTGCCTGTTTAAATTTATCAAACGGCCAGCGCGGGAATTTCACGACAACATAATCGAGTGCCGGCTCAAAACTAGCATAGGTTGTGCCTGTGAGCGGGTTTTTCAATTCGTCTAGCGTATACCCCACCGCAAGCTTAGCTGCCATTTTCGCAATCGGATAGCCTGTTGCTTTTGATGCAAGAGCGGAAGAACGGCTGACCCGAGGATTCACCTCAATGACAAAGTATTCTTTACTGAGTGGATCAAGGGCAAATTGGATGTTGCAGCCGCCGACTACATCCAGCGCTGAAATGATTTTCAGGCTTGCAGAACGGAGCATTTGGTAATCCTGATCTGTTAATGTTTGGGAAGGTGCAACGACAATCGAGTCTCCTGTATGCACACCAACTGGATCGATATTTTCCATGTTGCATACCGTGATACACGTATTTTGACGGTCTCTCATGACCTCATATTCGACTTCTTTAAAGCCAGCTATGCTTTTCTCAACTAAACACTGGTGAATTGGACTCGCTAAAAGAGCTCCTTCAATGAGCGGCTTAAACGCCTCTTCTGTTAGAGCGATTCCGCCGCCTTTACCGCCAAGTGTGTATGCTGGTCTTAGGATAACTGGGAAGCCGACTTCTTTTGCAAATTGAAGAGCATCTTCCGCATTATCCACAATTTCACTATCTGGCACAGGTTCGTTCAAATGCTTCATGAGAGCACGGAATTTCTCTCGATCTTCACCGTTTTCAATGGTTTCAACTGACGTTCCGAGCAGGGTCACCCCATGCTTTTTCAGCACACCGGCTTTTTCCAGCTCGACAGCAAGGTTTAAAGCCGTCTGTCCGCCAAGGTTGGCTAAAAGACCATCTGGTTTTTCCTTTTCAATGATTCTTGTCACTGAATCAACTGAAAGCGGTTCAAAATAGATTTCATCAGCAAATGACTCGTCTGTCATAATGGTTGCTGGGTTATTATTCACTAAGATGACTTTGTAGCCTTCTTCTTTTAAGGCCATACATCCTTGTGTTCCTGAGTAATCAAATTCTGCTGCCTGACCAATGATGATTGGACCAGACCCGATGACTAGAATGGTTTGTATGCTTTGATCTTTAGGCATGTGCGACTTCTCTCCTTGCTTGTTTCACTTTCTCAATAAAATCATCGAATACCCATTCACTTTCAGCAGGCCCTGGGTGTGCTTCTGGATGAAATTGAACTGACATAATCAGCTTTTCTTTATGAATGAATCCTTCTACAGATCCATCATTGACATGAAGGAATTTCACATCCACTTCTTTGTCATTCATGCTTTTTTCATTCACAACATAGCTGTGGTTCTGACTTGTCATAAAGACACGTTTGGACTCTGTATCCTGGACAGGATGATTCGCTCCCCTGTGGCCAAATGGCAGCTTATACGTATCTCCGCCAAGTGCAAGAGCGATTAATTGGTGACCTAGACAGATCCCAAGTGTCGGAAATGTCATCATGATGTCATGAATTGTTTTTAAATACGGTGTCATGGTTTTCGGGTCTCCAGGTCCGTTTGACAAGAGGATCGCATCCGGCTTGACCTCAAATACCTTTTCCATTTGTTTATATGGAATGACGGTTACTTTACAGCCGCGCGCTGCAAGCGAATCTGCAATTGATTTTTTAAAGCCAAAATCAATGAGCGCCACATGTTCTTCACCGCTGCCTTGTGTGTAAATCTCACTATCTGTCACCTGTGCGACGACATTGTCTTGTTTCATTGCAGGCGGTGTTTCGTTTTCGTCTACACTGAGCACAGCGTTCATCGTTCCATTTGCCCGGATGTTTTGCACGACTGCGCGCGTATCTGTATGTGTCAGAAGCGGGATATTCCACTTTTGTAAATAATCTTTTAAGCTGACCGCTGCAAGATGATGTGAAAAATGCTCTGCTGCCTCGTACACAACCACCGCTTTTACTTGAGGCTTCTTGCTCTCAAAGTCTTCATGGTTAATGCCGTAATTTCCGATCAGCGGATATGTGAAAACAATGATCTGACCTTTATAGGAAGGATCTGTGAGCACCTCTTGATAACCTGTCATACCTGTAAAAAAGACCACTTCACCTGTGATGCCAGCTTCTCCTGTCAGATCTCCTTCAAAAGAGGCTCCATCTTCTAAATTTAAATAACCTTTCATGCTTATGTCACCCCAAAATTGAATAATTAATGATACAAATGTATTTTTATACGTTCGTTTGTAAAAAAATTTACACCGAAACTGTTTTATTGGCTAATACTTGAACAATTGCTTCGATCGCCTGATCCAGCTCTGCTTTCTTCACATTCAGCGGAGGTAATAAACGAATGACATTCGGACCAGCTGGAAGCACAAGCAAACCTTGTTCTCTAAGAGCTGTGATATAGCCGGCGACTGGCTGATCACATTCAATACCTGCCATCAATCCTTTTCCCCGCACTTCTTTTACAATATTCAGCTGTTTGACTTTTTGCAGCTTTTCTAACAGGTAATCACCCTTTTCTTTCACTTCTGAAAGAAACTCTTCTTTGAAAATGACATCGAGTGTCGCATTCACAGCGGCCATGGCGAGCATATTCCCACCAAATGTTGTACCATGTGAACCTGGAGAGAATGCATCTCCTAGAGCTTTTTTCCCTATGACTGCACCAACTGGAAAGCCGTTCCCTAACCCTTTTGCTGCTGAGATAATATCAGGGTCAAGACACGTCTCTTCGTACGCAAATGCTGTTCCTGTACGACCGATGCCCGTTTGAATTTCATCTACAATCAGCAGTGCTTCATGCTTTTTGCAAAATGCTTGAACGGCTTCAAGGAATTCTGGTGTCGCTGGATTCACTCCACCTTCACCTTGCACAACCTCCAGCATCACCGCTGCCACATCATCGACTGCACAGGCTGACATAGCGTCTGGATCATTAAACGGTACGTAGTGAAAGCCTTCTAGCATAGGGCCAAAGCCAGTTTTGATTTTATCTTGGCCTGTGGCAGCCATACCAGCATACGTGCGCCCATGGAAAGAGTGCAAAAATGTGACGATATTTGTTTTCCCTGTCGCTTTACGTGCTAATTTAATGGCACCTTCATTTGCCTCTGCCCCGCTATTACAGAAAAACACGAGATCCCCTGAACTGTTTGCTGCCAGCTTTTCTGCTGCTTTTTCTTGCAGTCCATTTTCAAATAGATTCGATACATGCCAGACGTGGTCAAGCTGCTCCTTAATGGCCTCATTGACCTTTGGGTGATTGTGGCCTAAATTTGTAACAGCAATGCCTTGTATAAAGTCTAAATATTTTTTTCCATTTGTATCGATTGCCCAAGAACCTGCTGCCTCTTTAATTTCAACATTCCACCGTCCATAGTTTTGAAAAAGATGACTCACAGGACCGCCTCCTTTTGTTTCACGATTCTTGTTCCTTTAAAGGTTTCTCCTGTAAAGATACTGCCTTTGCCATTTACGATCATCACTTCATCTACATCACCTGATAAAGCACTCAAAGCGGATTGTACTTTTGGAATCATTCCCCCGGAAATAATGCCTTCATCAATGAGTGAAAGGGCTTCTTGTTCTGTGACGACATCTAATAGTTCACCATTTTTTAAAATACCTTCAACATCTGTGACAAACATGAGCTTATCAGCTTTCATCGCTCCTGCGACAGCTGATGCAGCTAAATCAGCATTTACATTTAAGGTTTGGCATTCTTCCGTCATAGACAGCGGCGCAATCACAGGAATGAATTGTTTCTCCATGAGTGCTTCTGCCATTTCTGGATGAACTTCTTTGATTTCACCAACGTACCCGTAAACGTCTTGATCAAGGAAATCGGCGACAAGCATCTGCCCATCTTTACCGGATACGCCGACAGATGATATATCATGCTTTGCGAGCTCTGACACAAAGTATTTATTGACTGTTCCCGAGAGAACCATTTCGGCTACCTCTAACACAGGCTTCGTTGTTTTACGCTGACCGTCAACAAATTCTGTTTTCACTTCTAATTTTTGCAGCATGTCGGTGATTTCAGGTCCTCCGCCATGCACGATAGCCAGCTTAAATCCAGCAGCTTGAAGTGAGCGGACATTTTCATAAAAGGTATCTGAAAGTTCTCGAATGACACTGCCTCCACACTTGAACACGATCGTTTTATTCATGTCTATCTCCTTCTTTATGTGCGATAGCTCGCGTTAATTTTCACATAATCATAGGTAAGATCACAGCCCCATGCTGCAGCTTCACCATTCCCCTCACTCATTTGAATGAAAATCGTAATCTCATTCTGCTCTAGATATGTTTTTGCTTTCTCTTCTGAGAATGGCTGCGGTTCATTGTGTTTGAACAAACATTGTCCGCCTAAATAGACTTCTACCTCTTCCGGTGTGACGGAAGCTGCGCTATGACCAATGGCTCCGACAATTCGTCCCCAGTTGGCATCCGTACCATATACGGCGGTTTTAACAAGACTTGAACCAACGATTTTTTTTGCAATGATGCCGGCTTCCAAGTTATTTTTAGCACCAGCGACTTTTGCTTCAATTAATTTGGTTGCGCCTTCTCCATCTCTTGCAATCTCTTTGGCTAAATCCTCGCAAGCTAGTTTTAATCCTTCTTTAAACAATGGCCACTCTGGATGCTCTTCATTGAGTGCATCGTTTTGTGCCATTCCATTTGCCATCACAAGCACCATATCGTTTGTCGATGTTTCTCCATCGACGGTAATTTGATTAAAGGTCACATCCGTAATGTCACGAAGCGCTTGCTGTAAGGCTTCCTGTTCGACATTTGCATCTGTTGTGACAAAGCCAAGCATTGTCGCCATGTTCGGGTGAATCATGCCAGAGCCTTTTGCTGCGCCTGAAATGATGATCTCTTTTCCGTCTATCGTAAGGGTGTATGCTGTATTTTTAATGACAGTATCTGTCGTTAAGATCGCTTCTTCAAAATGGCCTTTTTCGGCTTTTGCTTCTTTTAACTCGACGATGCCCTTTTTGATTTTATCCATCTCAAGACATTCCCCAATGACACCTGTAGAAGAAACAGCAATATAATCAGGTGCTACACCTAACATATCTGCACAGGCTGCCTGCATGTCGTATGCGTCTTTTAATCCCTGCTCACCAGTACATGCATTGGCGATGGCACTATTGACAATGACACCTTTTAATTGTCCTGTCTTTTTTAAGCTTTGTTGTGTGACTTTGAGAGGCGCAGCTTGAAAGTGACTTTGTGTGTAGACCGCTGCACTTACTGCTGGTACTTCGCTGACGATGAGGCCAAGGTCTTTTTTTGAATAGCGCAAGCCAATGTGAATCCCCTTTGCTTCAAAGCCTTTTGGTGATGATACGTCACCGTCTATTTTGACAATGCTTTTTTCATTCAATTCGATCATGTTTGTTGTCTCCCCTGTTCTCTTATGGATAAAGAGGTGTCATTGTGAGGCCCGCCTCTTCATGTAAGCCTTTGATGATGTTGAAGTTTTGAACCGCTTGACCGGCCGCACCTTTCATGAGATTGTCTATGACCGACACGATTGTCAGTCTCCCTGTTCGCTCATCTAAATGAAAGCCAATATCACAGAAGTTACTGCCGTATACTTCTTTCGTTTGTGGATAAACGCCGTGATCTCTCACTCTGACAAAATAGGAATCTTCATAAAAGTCTTTCATTCGCTTCATCAATTCTTCTTTTGTGACATCTGTTTTTAATTGTGTATACATCGTCGCCATAATCCCTCTTGTCATCGGGACAAGGTGCGTAGAAAATGTGACGTTCGCCGTCTGTGGATTCCATTCTCTTAATATTTGCTCTATTTCTGGCGTATGCTGATGCTCATTCACCTTATAAATTTTAAAGTTATCGTTTAGTTCTGAAAAATGCGTGCCAAGTGAGGCAGATCGTCCGGCACCGGACACCCCTGTTTTTGCATCTATTATAATCATGGATTCATCGATGACATTCTGTTTGATGAGCGGTGCTAAACCGAGAAGAACTGCGGTAGGAAAGCAGCCCGGGTTGGCAATCACTTCAGCCTGTTGAATTTTGTCACGATTCAGTTCGGATAAACCGTACACCGCTTGTTGAACAGATGCTGTATCCGCTGCCCTTCGTTTATACCATGCTTCATAGGTTGCTCCATCTTGAATGCGCAAATCACCTGATAAATCAATGATCGGCACTCCTTGATTCATAAGCTTTGGCGTCAGTTCACTTGATACGCCTGCTGGTGTCGCTAAAAACACAGCATCTGTCTCTCGCACAATGGCAGCCGGGTCAATGGCTTTTAATGTTTGGTCAGTAATCGTTGTCAGATGCGGATAAGATTGACTGTATGATTGCCCATCACCACTTGATGAATACAATATACATTCCTCCACATGCGGGTGATGCTTGAAGATACGAACCAATTCCGCACCACCGTACCCTGTAGCACCTATAATACCTATTTTCAACGTCAATACACCCTCTTGATCTTTGTGAAATTATTTAACATTATAACATGTATAAAAATTAATTCAATTGTATATTTAATATTTGTTTTCATTTTTTTTCAACAAAAAAACCGCATATCTTCATGAGACATGCGGATTTATCTTTCGTTTTTGATATAGAGGACCATGAGTGCACTGCATAAATATAATATGGAGCTTGCATAAAAAATGAAGTAAACGGTAAAGAAATCAGCAAACAGGCCGCCAAGCATAATGGCAATGGATGAAAATAGGGCTGTACAAAAATGATAGTGACCGACTTCTTTCATTCGTTTGTTCTCTGTTGTGAGATCAGTAACAAGCAATTTCTCCCCGTGTTTTTGAAAGCCGCCAAGTGCACCAAGTGCAAGCTGGATTATATACACTTGCCCCACTTCTGTTATATGCGGAAAAAGCAATAAAAGAAACGCCATACCAAACGAATGTATGATTAAAAAAATCCTTCTGTCGGTGGTTTCTGGCAGTTTCCCTAATAGTAAATGAATAAACGCACCGCTTAAACCAAACAGACCATAGGCGAGTCCAAACTGTGAATAGCTTGATCCAACATTTTTAATAAAAAGAATGTAAAAAGGAAATATCAAACTGCTTGCGAAAAACAGCAGACTTTGTGAGTAGACAAACCATTTCATTGCTTTTGCATTCATTGTGTATTGTACCTCTCATAAAAGTAGTTGGTAAACGTACCATCTGGATCTGCTTGTTTTTTCTTTTGGAAGAATACATCGGTTTTAGGGTAAGCCCTCTTCATTTGCGCCTTCGTTTGATAAGGCATGTACGGTAAGTAATAGCTACCATCATGCCGCAGTGTGATATCTGTCATTTTTCGAATGATCCGCTCTGCTTCCGCTTTCTCTTCTTTTTCAAACCCGTAATTCACTAAAAGCACGAGGGCAAACATATCTTGTTTCGAATATGAGAGATCCGCTTTTTCATTTTTTTGAACATAGCGTATTGTGATATTCATTAGATTCAAATCTTCCTGTTGTAAAAAGGCTCTCATGTCATCGATGTACGCACGAAAACCGTCAACTGGGACGAAATATTCCTGCAGCACATCTGTGTCTGACTCATTTTCATATTCTAAAAAGGCTGAATCAGACCGCATCACATTGTTTCTTGTGATCAGCTGATCATTTTGACTTAGGAAATACTTCTTTTGCAAATTCCAGAGCAGATCTTTCCCCATATCAAATCTTCTTGAAAGGCCGAGCATAAATTTTAATGGCATGACGAGTTGATCTTCTTTAAGCTCTTGATATGATTCCATTTCTTGATCTGAAGTGAGAGAATAATTCGTCACATACATCTCTTTCAAAAAATTTGTTTTTGCTGTGGAGATTCTGGCAAGATGCATGCGTACTTCTTTATTGTGTTTGACATGCTTTTGAAAATACTCCGTATACTCATCGTAACCCAGAGAAGTTGTCTCCATTTTATATAATTCATCTTTTGTTAAAGAAAGCTCAACATCTAAAATGACACCGAACAACCCGTATCCCCCAATGACCGCAGAAAACAAATCATCGTCTGGCTTTACTGTGACAATCTCACCATCTGCTTTTAACAGCCTAAAGGAACGTACTGTATCAATGAGTGACCCGTAGCGAATGTCACGTCCATGTGCGTTTGCACTTAAAGATCCGCCAATTGTAAAGATATTCTGCGATTGCATCACCTTCACAGCAAGTCCATATGGATTCACATATTTTTGTATATCATCCCATGTAGCACCGCTTTGAACTCGAATCGTTTTCTTTTTTGGATCAAACGCTAAAATCTGGCGGAATTCCGTCATATCGAGCACGATGCCGTTTTCATAATATGTGTGGCCGCCCATGCTATGCTGTTTGCCGGCAATAGAAATAGGCAGGTGTTTAGCTTTTGCTTCTTTCAATACTTCTTTTAACGTGTCTACCTCTTTCCCTTGAACAACTTTTTTGATTTTGACAGGCATGAGATGACTGACATCAGTAAAAGCCTCAAGATCCTTTTTTTTGTGTACTTGGCCTTCTCGTATAGTGATTGATATAAAAAATGCAGTAGCATATACGATCAAAAGAACGATCCATAGCCATTTTTGTTTCATGATAGGTACTCCGTTCTATAAAATTACATCCATTATATCAAGCTACTCTCTTCCTCCACCTTAATTTTTCATAAAAAAACCTGGCATGAGTTCAACTCATACCAGGCATTTTTGCTTATTGAATACCGAGCGCGATTTTTGCGTATCTTGACATTTTGTCTCGTGTCCAAGGCGGATTCCATACGATGTGAACTTCTGTTTCTTTTACTTCTGGAAGATCACTTAATGCTTTTTTGACTTCATCCACGATAATTGGTGCAAGAGGACAACCCATTGATGTTAAGGTCATGGTGATATCCGCTTTTCCATTCTCATCAAGATCGACATCATAGACAAGTCCAAGGTTGACAATGTCGACATTCAGCTCAGGGTCAATCACCTGTTCTAGGGCGCCTAAAATATTTTCTTTCAATGCTTCATCCATGATATCCACTCCTTTTTCCATTAGTATAACGTACTTTTTCTTATGACTAAACGTTTGTGCTTTTCAGATGTGTCACAAACCAGTCAATCGTTTCAAACATCGCTTGTCTTGAGACTTTATGGCCTGCTTGTCCATCAGTAATAAAGCGAATCAGATGCGGATCCTGCTTATATTGTGTGGCCGCTAACTCATCATATAGGGATTTTGCATGCCGGTAAGGGACGACAGGATCATTTTCAGCATGCCAGAATAAGAGCGGTCTTTTGTTTAATCGATCCGTTTGCAGCGTTAAATCATATGGGCGCAGGGCGTCTAATTGCAGATGAACCTCTTCGTCTGTAATGTCTTTCATTAACCCTTTGTGACGCATGTCCATGATTTGTGCTTTTAGAAACGTCGTATAGTTTGGACTTCCCATCAAGCTGACAGCGGCTTTGATCCAATCATGCTTGGCAAGTGCACCAAAGGTGGTGATGCCGCCCATGGATGTACCCGCAACGCCTATCAGATCGGCTTCAATCAATTGTTTTTCTTGAAAGTATGTTTTAAGTATATCGATTTCACGAATTTCGTTCAGGACAATTTCCCAGAACTTTGATGCCAGTTCCTCTAAGCTGAGGTTTTCTGATCTTACACCATGATAAGCACAGTCAGGCAAAATGACTCTCATGCCTTTTTCCGCCAAATGGAAGGCGAAGTGTAAATTATGCTCGCGTGCACTTGTAAATCCATGAATAAAAAATACAAGCGGCAGCGGTTTGTCTTTATTTTCAGCTTTTACGATATGTAAAAATGGAATATCGCGCGTAATTTGCTCATCAATGGTGATCACAGCCTATGAATCCTCCTTTATCATTCCCGTCTTTGTTTATTTTAACATGTAGACAACAAAGATGTGATAAAGATACACTATAGATAGAGGCGCTAACATGAAATTGCCTCCTATCACTTACAGATCAAAGGAGATTTTATGGAGACTAAACCTTATCTAATCGCACTTGACCTGGATGGCACATTATTAAAAGATGATAAAACCATTTCTGCGCACACACTTGACGTCATTCAAAAAGTGAGAGACAGCGGTCATCACGTCTGTATATCAACAGGCCGGCCATTTCGATCCAGCTCTCCTTATTATCAGCAATTACAGCTTGATTCACCCATTGTGAATTTTAACGGAGCGTTTGTCCATCATCCTCTTGATGAAAAATGGGGCAGATTTCATACGTCACTTGATCTTCAAGTGGTCAAACAGCTTGTAGACATTAGTGAAGAGTATAAAGTGCACAATGTGTTAGCTGAAGTGTTAGACGATTTGTATTTCCATTATCATGATGAAAAACTCATTGATATCTTTAATATGAATGCAAACAAAGTCACTGTTGGAGACCTTAGGGACAACCTTGGAGAGAATGTGACGAGCGTGTTAATTCATGCAAAAGAAGAGGACGTCGGAGCCATTCGAAGCTATTTATCAGATGTTCATGCAGAAGTGATTGATCACAGGCGCTGGGCTGCCCCGTGGCACGTGATTGAAATCATTAAAACAGGCATGAACAAAGCCGTTGGACTGCAAAAGATCAGTGATTATTACGGTGTTCCTAAGGAGCGGATTGTGGCATTCGGAGATGAAGACAATGATTTAGAAATGCTTGAATTTGCTGGATGCGGTGTAGCAATGGGCAACGGCATTGATGCCGTGAAACGTGTCTCAAATGAAGTCACTGATACAAATGAACAAGACGGGATTGCAAAGTTTCTAACGAATTACTTCTCGCTTTAATTTTTCCATTCATACATAGCAGATGGAAGCGGGCATACTACCGTTAGACAGGTTGTCCTGTCAGCTTGTGTAAAGGGGCGGATTCCGAATGGGTAAAAGAAGCAAATCGAAACGCTTTATACAACAAGGTAAAGATTCAGTCAGTCTTCATGACGCACGTTTTCCTTATCGTTCGACACTTGAAGAAGCGTCAGACAGAGGGAATATGAAGACTGATGCTTCTGGAGGTTCATTGTGAGAAACGAACTTTTTGATCAAGCCAAATCGTTTACTGAAGAAGCTCTTACTTCTTCATTTTCATCTGGGTTAGAGCGTCAACAGGCAGTCAAGCGAGCGAAAAATGCCGTATCCTCTGCATTTGCCAATTCGACAGATGCAGAAAGAAACCAGCTGCATACCTTCCAAGACTTGCTCGATGATCTCTAACATAAAAAAGCTGGCCACATTAGGTGGACAGCTTTTTTGATTCCCTTGCTTTATTTGACTTGGAATGTTTTCTTCTCCGTGATTTGTTTCAGCCCTTCTGCTTTTCCTTTAAACGTTACGACTGCTTCGTATGTTCCGGGCTTTACACCGTTTGACCATGTATCTTGAAAATCATAGGCCTCGCCTTTTTTCAGCACAAAAGTTTGGATGGCCTGTGTGAACATACGGTCTTTCGAATAGCGGTATTGTTCATTCCCGTTTTCGTCATACACACTAAGCTCGAATTTTTGGCTTGTGTTAAAGGTAAATTCAAAATCTCGATCTGATTCATTTTTCAGTGACATGTTAAATTGAACTGAAGAACCTTTCTGGACGGGGTCTACTGTGAGCTCAACCGTTTTTTCTCCCATTTGACCGGATACCTCCTTGTCTGGTTCATCCTTTTTTTGTTGTCCACAAGCGGCTAAAACCAATAGAATGAGAAGAAGCACCAACCCTTTTTTCATCTGCTACCCACCTTTTAATCTCGTCTGAAAAATCCAAGAATATTGGTTGTCTGCACAATATTTGTAAAGGCTTTTGGATCGACTTCTTTAATAATTTGTTCAAGTTCATATAGCTCATACCTTGTAATGACGATCACCATCATTTCCTTTTGTTCGTTGGTGAATGCGCCTTTTGCAGGTACAGTCGTAATGCCTCTGACCATTTTTCCATAAATGGCTTCTTTGATTTCATCTGCTTTCTTCGTGACAATCATCGCGGTCAGCTTCTCATGTCTTGTATGGATGGCATCAATGACCCTTGTGGTCACATATAATGTGACAAGGGTATATAATGCTTTCTCCCAACCTTGTAATAATCCTGCTGTAAAAATGATGATTCCATTTAAAATGAAGAAATACGTGCCAACTGGTTTATCCTTCCACTTCGCTAAAACCATAGCAACAATGTCAAGTCCGCCTGTCGAAGCCCCGTATTTGAGCGTGATTCCAATCCCTACTGCGGATATGACACCGCCAAACACAGCATTTAATAAAATATCGTGGGAAACACTCGTTTCTGGTAAAATGCCAAGGAAAATGGTCGTCAGTGCAACACTGATGATGCTGTACAAAGTAAAGGAACGGCCAACTTTCATCCAGCCTAAAATGCCGACTGGAATGTTTAAAATAAATAATAGAATCCCTGTTGATACATAAAATGGCGCATATTGATCGATTAAGCTGGATAACAGCTGGGCTACCCCTGTAAAACCGCTCGCATATACGTCAGCTGGGATTAAGAATAAATTCAGTCCAATCGCATTGAGTAATGCACCAATAACGACGACAATGAGTTTTTTTGCTTCTCCAATGAACATGTTGTCATTCCTCCACTTACCATTCTCTCTATGGTTTTCCCTAAAATTTAGAATTTGAACACGAAAAGATGATTTCTATGATATAGTTAGGCTAAAAAGATGTAAAATATGGCTTATTTTTTAGAAAGAAGGGATTTATATGACTGTTCATATCATAGCAGACAGTGCTGCTGATCTGCCTCTTTCTTATTATGATGAACATAACATAACGCTCATTCCGCTCCGCGTATTGCTTGGCGAGCAGGAATTTGAGGATTTGATCACCATTGAACCAAAACAAGTATTTGATGCGATGAGACAAGGAGCCAGTCCAAAAACGTCACAGGCTTCACCAAACCGGATCAAGGAAACCTTTGTTTCTGCCGCTCAAACCCATACATCTGCCATCTACGTCGCTTTTTCATCAGAGCTTTCAGGTACATACCAGACAGCTGTGATGATGGCAAACGAAGTGAAGGAAGAATACCCTGATTTTGATTTACGAATCATTGATTCTAAATGCGCTTCACTCGGCTATGGGCTTGCTGTCAAACACGCTCAATCACTTGCCATTGACGGAAATACAATACAAGAAATTGAAACGTCTGTAAAGCATTTTTGTGAATCTTTACAACATATTTTTACTGTAGACGATTTATCGTATTTAGCAAGAGGCGGAAGAATCAGTAAAGCGTCCGCATTTGTTGGCGGTTTGTTAAGCATTAAGCCCATTTTACATGTCGAAGATGGAAAACTCATCCCGCTTGAAAAAATCCGCGGACGTAAAAAGCTGCTGAAACGCATTATTGTACTAATGAAAGAACGCGGAACGGATTGGTCGAACCAAACCGTTGGTATTAGTCATGGTGATGACCCTGCACTGGCGGAAGACATGAAACAGCTGATCGAAGCCGAATTTCATCCAAAGGAAATTGATATTCAGATCATCGGCGCCGCTGTTGGGTCCCATTCAGGACCTAGCACGCTTGCGATCTTTTTTACAGGCAAATGATCATAAAAAGCACCCTTCCCTGACACAACACGGGAAGGGTGCTTTTCTTATGAAAGTTTAAATCGCTGCACGGTTTCATTTAACCTTGCCGTCATACTCATCAATTCTTCGACCTGTTTGTTCATTTGATGGAACGATTGCAGCTGTTCATTGGCTGAGGCAGAAATTTCTTCGCTGCCAGCTGCTGTTTCTTCTACCACTGCACTAATATTTTCAATCGAGTGCAGTACTTGTCCGCCAAGTTCTGTTGATTGCATAATTTGGTCATTTAAGACCGCCATTTCTTGTTTAATATGCTGCGCTTTTGTTTCTATATCTTCAAAGGAGTGTGAGGTTTTGTCCATCGCATTCTGCTGCTGAAGTGAAAGCTTGACCCCTTCTTGGACAGTTTGACTAATGGATTGAATGCCTCTTTCAATATGACTGACCATGTCAAAGATTTGTCTTGTTGCATTAGACGATTCATCGGCAAGCTTGCGAATTTCATCCGCTACAACAGCAAAGCCTTTTCCAGCTTCGCCTGCTCTTGCCGCTTCAATGGCTGCGTTTAAGGAAAGCAGGTTTGTTTGGTCCGCAATGTCAGAAACCGTTTTGGCCATGGCTGAGATTCCGCTGGCGTATTGCGTGAATTCTCCTGCTGATTCTTCGATTTGTCTCGTCGCATGTGTATTTTTTTCAATCGCTTTTTTTGTTTCTGTTAACGTGTGCTTTCCGCTTTCTACGGCTTCGATGGCATCCTCTGTACTGCGGATGACCGTTTGTGAGCGTTCGGAATTTTTACGTCCATGCTGATCCATTTTCTCAATCAAGCTGACGCCGTGCTGGAGATCTTCTGAAATCGCTTGTGATCCATTGGCCATTTCGTCTGTCGAAACAGATACTTGATTCGCAGACTCCATCATCTTTTTGTTTTCATCATTCAGGTGGATCGAGAATGTCTCTACTCGGCTTGAGACATTGCTGATTTCTTTAATCAGACTAATCAGCTGATCTGTCATTTGATTAAAGGATTCATTCAAACCGCCGATTTCATCCTTGCGCTGAATATCCATCCGCTCCACAGCAAGGTTGCCTTCTGCGATCTGCTTTGCTCTGTAGGATAGTGATTTAATGGGTGTCACGATGGATCGCGTTAGTCCAATATTCAAAAAGACGGCAATGACAATCAGTGTGAGGGCTGAGACGAGTGCACTTGTGATAATCCATTGCACATTGTCTGCTGCAGCCTCTAGATTTTGTTTATACGCTTCTTCTGCCCTTTTATTCATCGTATGCACATCGTTTAAAACGCCATCAATTCTTGCTGCCACACGTCTTGCATCCGATGCGTTTTTTTCACCAATGGCATTGTTTGCTTCCTTAGTCCACGTGTCATATTTTGAATTTAACCTTGTTAATGCCTCTTTGTTCATATTTCCTGCATGTTTGTTTAACGTTTGCAGCTGTTTTTTTGCTGTAGAAATATCGTTTTGAACGATCTCTAGCTGTTCATCTGAGAGTGTCATCGAATAATTGGTCATGGCTTGCTCGACACTTTCAAAGCCTGCCTTCGTTTTTTGTACATTTAATAAGGTTTGGACATCTGTCTCATTTGATGATTGGATTTTTGTCATGCTGACAATGATAAAGGCGATAACGCCAACTGCTAAAAGAAGTGAGATAAGTGAGTTGAGTAAAATTTTGACGCGTAAGCTCATGATGCGTCCCCCTCTTCTTTTAGAAGCGTCTGCTTCAGACCATTTAATTTTTTGGTCAGTGTCTCAGCATTTTTCAGGATCCGGATTTTTGCCATATCGATTCCATCATTGCTTAAATCATAGACAACATGCCCGCTTTTCATTTGATTGTTCTTAACGAGCTGTTCGCTGAATTGATAGACCACTTCATCGACTTTTTTCACCATAGACGAAATGACCGCTTTTTCAGCAGTATAGTACTGATCGCTGTCTACACCAATAGCATATTTACCCTGTGACTGCGCTTCTTTTAATACACCGACACCTGAATAGCCGGCTGCGGCATATAAAACGTCTGCTTTCTTTTTGATCATGTCTTTGGCTATTTTACTCCCCTTGCCTGCATCACTAAATGTACCGGCATAGGTAGATAAAATCTTGATTTTCGGATTGACTGATTTGGCGCCTTTTTGAAATCCTTTTTCAAAACGATGGATGACATCTGCGTCAACACCGCCAACAAATCCAATGACATCGCTTTTCGTTGTCATTGCAGCAAGTGCTCCCGCTAAATAGCTGCCTTGCTCTTCTTTAAATGTCACAGAGGTTACATTTTTCAGCTCAGATACGGCATCAATAAGCAGGAACTGCTTCTTCGGATATTTCTTCGCGACTTTTTCTAGGTCTTCTTGCATACTGAAACCTACACCAATGATGAGATCATTTCCATCTTTCACTAGCTCTGTCAGCCCTTTTTCATATGTATCAGTTTCTGCAATTTCTCTATAATCAAATTCAATGCCAAGCTCATCACGTGCTTTTTCTAATCCTTTAAATGATGAATCGTTAAATGATTGATCACCAAGACCATCATCTGTGAGCATAACGCCAATATGCTTCGCAGTTGATTTTGGCGCCCCTTCCTGTTGATTACCGCATGCGGCGAGCACCATAAGCATGGCTGCCATCAGAAGTAATGATATTTTCACTTTCATCCAAAAACACACTCCTTTTATCATCCTTACTCCTTTTTTATCGGATTTGAGGGGCGTTGTTTCAATGATATAGTGAAGGTTTTTCATGACTTTTTTCATAGAAAAAATCCATTATTTAAGACAAAAATAAAAAAGTGAACGAATGCTCACTTTTAGATTGTTGACAAACGGCTAAAATGATCTTGATTTTAGCCTTTTGTCTTCTTTTCAGCGTAATAGAAAACCTTTGCAGTCTAGGAAGGACGAGCACAGGAGCGGAGCGAATTTGACATTCGTGAGCACCGGAGCGCAGACCTGCGGGCGAATGCGAGGGTTTGTCTACACGCTGAAAGTGAGCGAATGCTCACTTTTTCTCGTATGTCCAGCCTTCTTTTTGGTAAACTAGATCATTTTTCATGAGATGACCTAGTGCTCGTTTAAAGGCTGCCTTGCTCATTTGAAATCTTTCGCGGATATCCTCTGGATCACTTTTGTCTCCATAAGGCATGGCGCCGTTTCTTGTTCTCATATAGGTTAAAATTTCTTCTGCATCGACAGATAATGCATCCTGTTTTCTAGGAAGCAGAGAAACGTTTACGGTTCCATCCTCTTTCACTGCAATGACGCGTCCTGTAACGGTCGATCCTAATCTTGGCTCTTCCTTTCGTTCCGTGCGGTGAATAAACCCTCGCACGCCTGTATCTGTCAGCATAAAGGAACCTGTCGCAATTAAACGATAAATGGTTCCAGTGATTTCTTTGTTCATTAAGGTTTCTGGTGCCTCAGTGAACAATTCACTGATCACGTCTTCTGTGGCTGGTTTTGCGAACATTCTACCGTAGCTTGTGACTTTCAGCATACAGTAGAGTTTGTCTCCTTTTTTCGGCCATGCTTCCTCAAATGGCGGGAGGTGTTCTGTTGCCACAAGAGCATCCTTTGACAGTCCAACATCAACAAATGCGCCCATGTCTTCTACCACGTCCACGACTTCTACCCAGCCGTATGTATGTGCGTTAATTGTAGGTATTTTCATCGTGGCAGCGAGTCTTTCTTCATGATCTACATATAAGTAGACCTCTACTTCATCTCGGTCACCAATATCTTCTGTCATTTCACTGCGGTGTAAGAGGACCGAATCTTCACCGTCTGTCAAAAAGTAGCCGTATTCCATTTCATTCTCTATTTGCAAGGTCAGTTGCTCACCTGGTCTCATGTTCTCTTCCTTCCTATCTGCCCATAAAAGAGCGTTCGTTCATCTTTTGATTCACTCTATTCTACTATACTTCGCCCCGCATGAACATCTCTAGTTCTGTTAGCTAAAGTGGACAAACTGGACACGATTTATACGGCTGTCGGCTGTACTCTTTGATAAAGTTTTCTTCTTCTGCTATTTGCATGATAAAATAGACGCAATATCTAAACTTGGAGGTCATGTGTGATGGCAAAAGAAAGCTCATTTGACATTGTATCGAAGGTTGAACTGCCTGAAGTGCAAAACGCTGTTCAAGCAGCACTGAAAGAAATTAAAAACCGTTATGATTTTAAAGGAAGTAAAAGTGATATTTCTCTCGAAAAGGAAGAGCTCGTTCTCATCTCTGATGATGACTTCAAACTTGAGCAGCTAAAAGATGTGCTTGTAACAAAGCTGATCAAACGAAATGTTCCAACTAAAAATATCGATTACGGAAAAACCGAGCATGCCCTAGGTGGTACAGTGCGCCAGCGTGCGAAGCTCATCAGCGGGATTGATCAAGACAACGCCAAAAAGATTAACGCGCTTATCAAGCAGTCTGGTATCAAAGTGAAATCACAATTTCAAGATGACCAAGTGCGTGTGACAGGGAAAAATAAAGATGATTTACAAGAGGTGATTTCTCTTATGCGCAAGGCTGATTTGCCGATTGATGTCCAATTTATAAATTTTCGATAAATTTCAAATTTTCCATTGATTATTTCTGCATTTTTCGTTACAGTTGATGGAAGTTCAATTCATTGACATGTTCATATTGCTTTCTTATCAAGAGAGGCAGAGGGACTGGCCCTGTGAAGCCTCAGCAACCGGTGTAGTAGAAATTTATTTTCTATGACCAAGGTGCTAAATCCAGCAAGCAACTGCTTGGAAGATAAGGAGAAGAATTACGATACAGCCAAAAAGTCTTCTTCTTATCAGAAGGCTTTTTTTGTTACATAGAAATAAGGAGGAATACAATGGGCCTATTACAAGACTTACAAAACCGCGTACTGATAGCTGACGGAGCGATGGGAACACTTTTATACTCTTACGGCATTGACCGCTGCTTTGAAGAATTAAATTTATCGAAAGAGGATGAAGTGAAACGCGTGCACGAAGCATATGTGCAGGCAGGCGCTGACATCATCCAAACGAACACATACGGTGCGAATTATATTAAACTATCCCGCTACGGCTTAGAGGAAGAAACGAAACGCATCAATACAAAAGCGGTACAAATTGCAAAAGCAGCCGCAGGCTCTGCTTATGTACTCGGAACAATTGGCGGCATTCGGACGTTTAACAAAAATGCCTACTCTATAGAAGAAATCAAACGAAGCTTTAGAGAGCAGCTGTACATCCTATTAAATGAAGAACCTGACGGATTGTTGCTTGAAACGTATTATGACATAGAAGAAGCAAAGGCTGTTCTCCAAATTGCCCGCAAAGAAACGACTCTTCCGATTGTCATGAACGTCTCTATGCATGAACAAGGCGTTTTGCAGGATGGTACCCCGCTGAAGGATGGTTTATCTGAGTTATCATCTCTTGGTGCAGATGTTGTCGGCATCAACTGCCGGCTCGGCCCTTATCACATGATTCAGGCACTAGAAGGTGTTCCACTTTTGGAAAATTCGCATTTATCTGTCTATCCTAACAGCAGTCTCCCCTCTCTTGAAGCAGGCAGACTCGTCTATGATACCGATAACGATTATTTCCGAAAAAGTGCACTTGAATTTAGAAATCAGGGCGCACGTATTATCGGAGGTTGCTGCGGAACAACACCTCAGCATATTAGCGCAATGGCTGAAGCGGTCAAAGATTTAGCACCGATCACTGAAAAAGAAGTGAAGGTGTTAAAAGAAGAAATCATTTCAATCCAAGATCAGCGCACTGAGCCAGGTCTTGATGAGCTGGCTGTGAAAAAACGATCGATTATCGTAGAGCTTGATCCGCCGAAGAAGCTGAACTTCGAAAAATTTCTCGTTGCTGCAAATGAATTAAAGGATGCTGGCATTGATGCATTGACGTTAGCCGATAATTCTCTTGCGACTCCGCGCATTAGCAATGTCGCTTGCGGTGCATTATTAAAGCAGCAGCTCGATATGCGTTCTCTTGTTCATATCACATGCCGCGACCGTAATTTGATTGGCCTTCAATCTCATTTAATGGGGCTCGACACCCTTGGATTAACCGATATTTTAGCGATCACAGGCGATCCATCTAAAATTGGGGACTTCCCAGGTGCAACATCTGTATATGATTTAACCTCCTTTGATTTGATTCGTCTCATCAAACAGTTTAACGAAGGCCTTTCTTTCTCAGGAAAGCCCCTTGGCAAAAAGACCAATTTTTCAGTGGCTGGTGCCTTTAACCCAAATGTGCGCCATATAGATAAAGCCGTGAAACGTCTGGAGAAAAAAATCGAATACGGTGCTGATTATTTTATTTCACAGCCTGTTTATTCTGAGGAACAGCTTGTGAAAATTCATGAGGAAAGCCGCCACTTGGATAAACCGATTTACATCGGCATTATGCCATTAACAAGCAGCCGAAACGCCGAGTTTATTCATCACGAAATTCCAGGCATCAAATTATCTGATTCTATTCGTGACATTATGGCCAAAGCTGGCGAAGATAAAGCAAAGCAGCGAGCAGAAGGCTTAGCGATTGCCCGCTCTTTATTAGATACAGCCTGCGAATTGTTTAATGGCATTTATTTAATTACTCCTTTCCTTCGATCAGATTTAACAGCAGAACTGACCACCTACATCCATCAGAAAGAAAAGGAGTCTAACATCCATGTCAACTATCACTGAACAGCTCAAAAAACGCATCCTCGTCTTTGATGGGGCAATGGGCACAATGATTCAAAACGCCAACCTGACAGCAGAGGACTTTGGCGGAGAAGAGTATGAGGGCTGTAACGAGTATTTGAATGTGACAGCCCCTCACATCATCTCTAAGATCCATAGGGAGTACCTCGAAGCAAATGCTGACCTCATTGAAACAAATACGTTCGGCGCGACAGAGCTCGTCCTTGATGAATATGGGCTTGGCCATCTTGCCTATGAACTCAATTTTCGAGCTGCGCGGCTGGCTAAGGCTGAAGCAGACCGTTTCTCTACACCGGAGCAGCCTCGTTTTGTTGTAGGCGCAATGGGCCCAACAACGAAAACATTATCTGTGACAGGCGGCACAACCTTTAGTGAGCTCGTCAGAAACTATGAAGAGCAGGCCCGCGCTCTGATTGACGGAAAGTGTGATGCCCTTCTTTTAGAAACAAGCCAAGATATGCTGAATGTAAAAGCTGGATTCAAAGGGATTCAAGAAGCCTTTCAGCAGACGGGCATTCAATTACCACTCATGGTATCAGGAACGATTGAACCGATGGGCACCACCCTTGCTGGTCAGGATATTGAAGCCTTTTATATCTCTCTTGAGCATATGAAACCCATCAGTGTGGGCCTTAACTGTGCGACTGGTCCAGAATTTATGACAGACCACATCCGCACGCTCTCCTCCATCGCAAAGTCAGCGGTGAGCTGCTATCCGAATGCTGGTCTCCCAGATGAAGAAGGCCAATATCATGAATCCCCTGCCTCTCTTGCGAAGAAAATCGCCGCCTTTGCTAAGGAAGGCTGGTTAAATATTGTCGGCGGCTGCTGCGGGACTACACCTGCGCATATTCAAGCATTGTCAGAGGAAGTACGCACGCTTCAGCCGCGTCATATCAATCGCGAATCACCGCAGCATACCGTATCAGGAATTGAGCCCCTTATTTATGAGGATTCGATGCGTCCTCTTTTTGTAGGTGAACGGACCAATGTCATTGGTTCTCGCAAATTCAAACGGCTCATTGCGGAACAAAAGTTTGAAGAAGCAGCAGAAATTGCTCGTGCTCAAGTGAAAAATGGCGCTCACGTCGTTGATGTGTGTCTCGCCGACCCAGACCGTGATGAGGCAGCAGACATGGAAGGCTTTTTACAAGAAGCCATGAAAAAGGTGAAAGCCCCTTTTGTCATTGATTCAACGGATAAACACGTGATTGAAAAGGCACTCACCTATTCTCAAGGGAAAGCCATCATCAATTCCATCAACCTTGAGGATGGCGAGGAACGCTTTGAAGAGATTCTTCCTCTTGTGAAGCTATATGGCGGTGCACTTGTTGTTGGCACGATTGATGAAATAGGAATGGCCGTGACAGCAGAACGAAAGCTTGAAATTGCTGTACGTTCTCACGATTTGCTAACGAGGAAGTATGGAATTCCCGCAAGTGACATCATTTTTGATCCGCTTGTCTTTCCCGTAGGCACTGGAGACGAGCAATATATTGGCGCCGCTGAAGAAACGATCAAAGGCATTAAAATGATCAAGGAAACCCTGCCTGAGTGCCTCACCATTTTAGGCATTAGCAACGTATCTTTCGGACTTCCGCCTGTTGGCAGAGAAATCTTAAATGCTGTCTATTTATATCATTGCGTGCAAGCAGGACTTGACTATGCCATTGTCAATACAGAAAAGCTTGAACGCTTCGCTTCCATTCCAAAGGAAGAAATCAAACTAGCTGAAACCTTACTTTATGAAACAAATGATCAAACACTGGCTGAATTCACCCAATTTTACCGCGGCAAAAAGAAAACGGAGAAAAAACCAAAGGTCTCCTTATCACTTGATGAAAGGCTGGCGCTCTACGTCGTCGAGGGAACGAAAGAAGGTCTCATCGATGATCTATCCCTTGCTTTGGAGCATTATGAATCGCCGCTTCATATCATCAATGGCCCGTTAATGCAGGGAATGGCTGAAGTTGGTCGTCTTTTTAATCAAAACGAACTGATCGTAGCCGAGGTGCTTCAATCGGCAGAGGTTATGAAAGCATCTGTTTCGTTTCTTGAGCAATATATGGAAAAACAGCATGCAAGCGGGAAAGGAAAGATTCTTCTTGCGACTGTAAAAGGAGATGTCCATGATATTGGGAAAAACCTTGTCGACATCATTTTGAGCAATAATGGCTTTCAAGTGGTCGACCTCGGCATCAAGGTGACTCCTCAAACATTGATTGAAGCTGTGCAAAAGGAAAAACCAGATATGATTGGATTATCAGGCTTACTTGTAAAGTCCGCACAGCAAATGGTACTAACCGCTCAGGATTTACAAAAAGCAAACATTTCTGTTCCTATTTTGGTCGGCGGTGCTGCCCTTTCTCGTAAATTTACAAAAATGAAAATTTCGCCTCATTATGATGGGCCTGTTCTTTATGCAAAAGATGCTATGGACGGACTGTCATTAGCCAATGAGTTAAAAGCAAATCCACTGCAATTTCAAACAAAGCCGCCAGAAGAGCCAGCGGCACCTATCAAGGAGAAAGAAGGAAAGCAGCCGAAAGCTGTCATTGAATTACTAGAAAAACGCGCATCTCTCCCGCAAGCACCGGTATTTACGCCAGAAAATACCACACGCCATTATGTGAAGGACATCGATTTGCATCATATTATGCCATATGTGAATGAACAAATGCTCATTGGTCATCATCTCGGTTTAAAGGGAAAGGTCAAAACCTTATTAGCTGAACAGCACCCAAAAGCATTGGAATTAAAACAGCTTGTCACAGATCTTCTAAACGAAGGCAGAGAGAAAAACTGGTTTGCGCCAGCATTTGTGTATCAATTCTTCCCTGCCAGTTCAGACGGAAATGATTTGCATATTTATGATCCCGAAGAACCTGACCGCATCATTGAAACGTTCCAATTTCCAAGGCAGGAGAAGCTCCCGTACCGCTCTATTTCTGATTATGTACGGAAAAGTGATGAAAACAAGAAAGATTATATTGCCTTATTCGCCGTCACAGCCGGCGCGCGTATACGTGAAGTCGCGCAGCAATTTAAGCAGGAAGGAGATTATTTAAAAATGCATGCTGTCCAAGCTCTGGCACTTGAGCTTGCAGAAGGATTGGCTGAAAGAACTCACCAAGTGATTCGTGACAAATGGGGATTCCCTGACCCAGTCGATTTTACAATGGAAAAACGATTCCAAGCGAAATATCAAGGGCAGCGCTATTCCTTTGGTTATCCAGCGTGTCCAAATCTTGAGGACCAAGAAAAGCTGTTCAAGCTGCTTCAGCCTGAAAAAATCGGCATCCATCTGACAGAAGGATTCATGATGGAACCTGAAGCATCTGTTTCTGCGATCGTCGTTTCCCACCCTGAAGCTCGATATTTTAATGTTCATTAAGACTAGAACCTCCGTCTTTGGGGGTTCTTATTTGATACACGCTGAGAGGAAAAGGATCTTCCTTTTCCTTTTTCTTATGCCTTCATATGGTACGATACATATAGATGAAATCAGCTAAGAAGGAGTTGCGTGTATTGGAAAACGTTGTACAACGAACTTTAACACTTGATGACATACCCGATCTTATCGCATTGTCAAAAGAGGTCGACTGGCCTGATTACAATGCAGATGAGCTTACATCTCTTTTAACAAACGGATATTTTACAGGTTTTTCAACAACAGATGGACAAGTGATCTCATGTGCGGGACTTTTCCAATATGATAAAGCAGCATCAATTGGTGCCGTTATTGTATCTGAGACGCATCGCGGCTTAGGCCTTGCGCGGAAAATGATTGACACCCTGCTTCGCCGGAGCGATCAAAGTGTTCCTGTCGTTTTAACTGCTACTGTACAAGGACAGCCCGTTTACGAAAAAATCGGATTTCAAACGGCCGGCTATATTCATACATACAAAGCACAGACCACGAATCCATCGGCTTTTCGTGTGTCAGGCGGAATTCACCTTTCTCCTGCTGATGAAGCGGACCTTCTGTCTATTGAAGCACTTGACGAAAAAGGTGCAGGCACCAATCGATCAAGCTTTATAAGAAAGCGAATGGAACGAGCATCGTTCCGGCTGATCGCAAAGAATGCGCATCATGAAACAACTGGCTTTGCATTTGGCATCGAAACCCCTGCTAATCTAATGATTGGACCGCTTACAGCAAACGATGAACAAACCGCTCTCACGCTCATCCAATCACTCATCTCGTCTTATTCAGGGGCAATTCGTATAGATATGCAGGAAGAAACTGCTGAGCGCCTGCATGAAACACTTGTTGAAGCAGGATTTACAAAAACAAACGTAGCGCATTTTATGATGATTCGCGGGAAAGAAAAACTAAATGATCCCGCCCTTTTCTATTTCCTTGCCTCTCAAGCATTTTCTTAAAAAACAAACAAGCTGTAGACACTTGATGTCTACAGCTTTTCTATTACTTCTCCCCAACTGACGAAAGAACATGAGCGAGTGCATTTGTGACCTTCCCATGCTCTGAAGCATGCGGGCGGTCATCTCCATCTCCATAGCCATAATCAATCATTCGATTACGATTTAAGCAAAGCTTTGTCAGCTTCGGCTGGAATAGATCAAATAATTCAAAACGGTCCTTCAGCTGTGGGAATTGATTTTGATAAAGCTGAATTTCTTCTGCAAGCAAGCGCCAAAGAGTCGTTTCATCTAACAGATTGTGATTGTCTAATACGTTGGATACATAACGCAGATTGCAAATAAATAATCCTGTAAAGATAAATTGCACCAGACCTTCTGGCGGCTCACTGCGCAGCACTTCTTTTAAATCTTCTTCTAGTGAAGCTAATTCAGGCAGCGGCTGGTCACTTATATTCACATCATCAACGAAATCTTTGATCGCCAAACGATGCGGCTGATGATTTTTTAACACAAGAATTGTATTTTGCCCATGCGGTGAAAAGACTGTGCCGTATTGATACATAAAGTGCAGCAGCGGCGGCATCACGACATGGAAGAACTTCGCCATCCATTCTTTTGCTGAGAGACCTGATTTTTCAATCAGCTGCTTGATATACGGCTCACCTTCATGATCCTCGTAAGTAAGTGCCGCAAGTGTAACAGGGCTCTCCCCTTCTTCTAAGTACGTATAAATGCTTTCTCTAAAAATGACACCGAGCATCTCAAGATATTGATACGGCGCACCAGGCAGTTTGCTGTAGTATGGATGATCGACATTGATACTTGCATTCTCACCTGGTAAAATGACGCGGCAGACATCAGATAAAAATGAGTCTTGATCAGCAATCCCTTTAATATGCGCTGTAATGCGCGGGGCAATGACCGTACGTTCTGATGGGAGTCCACGGTACACGAGCGTATTTAAAATACTCATTGGCAGTTTAATATGGTGCTTGTCTTTATTTGAAATATTTGTAAAGGTTCTGATCGACTGCTGCGGGATATATTGATCCAGCCCCTCTCCCAAATACACAATCCGACGCAAGGCCAAATCTTCAGGGAAATGCTGAATAATCATATGCGTCCACTGCCACTGATGAACAGGCATCATATAGTAGTCAGCTGCATTCAGTCCTTCATCCTTTAACACACGCTGAAATTGACGAATCGTGACTTCATCTAATTCTTTGGCGATCACCTGCTCATAGTTTTCATGATCGACTGCATGGAATGTCGCAAGCTCTCTATGTACAGCAATCCAAGACAGCTGCACACATTCTTGCCGTTCAGGTGCATAGGCTAAGTAATCATCATAGCTGAATCCTATACGTCCTTTGTTATACACAATCCAAGGATGGCCTGTCATTTCTCCTTCAATCCATGCATAATCCGTATCTGTCAGTTCATCCGCACGAAGTGCTTTTTTCGACAGCAAATGGACATCGGCTAACAAAGTATGGTGAAGCTCTTTGATAAGATGGCCTGTTGTGTCAGAGGACATTGGAATGATCGGCTGAATGTCTAGTAAAAACACAATGGCACTGACATCCTTTGACCATTTTCCATCTTGACAGTACTCAATTGATTCAGCGATTGTATCAAAACTATCAAACAACCGAGGTTTTGCTAGATAACGATATTTCTTATGTTCGTGAATGATTAATTCATACTGCGCGATGCCATCCTTACAATCCAGCTCAACAGGATGAAGCATGTCCTCATACATATATTCAGACAGCATTTTTGCCACCATTCGCTGGTTTGCCTTTTTCCAAGCAGCAGGATTCACCGCTTTTTTCAATTCATCTTGTACACTCATCGCTTCATCCTCCTTAACCTTTGATTTCTTCAAATGTGTGTGCGTTCTTGTGTGTACCAAATGTCTGGAAGACGTGCTTTTGATAAAGTGGATACACAGTTTGACGAGCAAGTTCATTGATGATCACACTGTTTCGATAAGCCCCCAGCCCCAAATCCGGAGCGCCGACCCCATGTGTATGAAGCTCTGCATTTTGTACAAAAATATCATTTTCACCCATCGTATTTGTTTTCAAACGATATTCACGTTCAACTTGGAATCTCCCTTGATCATCCCATTGAATGTGATGAGAAATAGGATTGATAAATGGCGGCAGAACGGATTGATAGCCAGTCGCCAATACGACAATATCCGTCTCATGTGTAAAGGATTCTTCCTTGACCCATTGCGTGCATGAAAGTGATAACCCGCCCGCTGTTTCTTCAATCAAGTTGACCTCTGTCATGGCTTGAAGCACTGTGTTCAGCTGGTTTCCGCAGGCGGAACGTTCATAAAGCAAATGATAAATATCACGAATCATCGCCGAACTGATGCCTTTATACAGCAAGTCTTGCTGTTTTAATAACGCATCCTTTTTGGCTTGCGGAAGCTCATAAAAGAAATCAATATAGTCAGGGGAGAAATACTCAAGTCCAAGGTTTGAATATTCCATTGGGAAAAATCCTTTTGACCGTGTAAACCAGTGAATATCCTTTGCCTCATCATCTGATAAAATGTCATAAAACACTTCTGCCGCACTTTGGCCAGAGCCGATAACTGTTACAGATTTCCCTTTGAAACAGCCTTCTTTCTTTCGTTTTAAATAGTCAGCTGAGTGAAAAACCTTCTCTCCTAAAGCAGGCTGGAGCGATGCGGGTATCGCCGGCTGCGTGCCAATTCCTAAGACGAGATGTTTGCTTTCAAACACCTCTACAGTTTGGTTCTTTACATGACGGACATGCACTTCATAGCGCTTTTCCCCTGCCTTTTCAATCAGTGAGACAGATTCAACGTTCATGCCAAATCGGCAAGAGTCTAACTGGTCAGCGACCCAGCGGCAATAATGACTGTATTCCTTGCGCGGGATATGGAAGTCTTCTAGAAAGTAAAATGAATACAAACGGTTTTGTTCCTGCAAATAGTTGAGGAAGCTATATTTGCTTTTCACATCTGCCATGCTGACAAGGTCCGCTAAAAATGGGACTTGCAGTGTCGTCCCTTCAATGAGCATCCCTGGGTGCCAGTGAAAGGCTTCACTTCTTTCAAAAAACAAAGCGTCGATTTCATTTACCTCTTCAGATAATGCGGCAAGCCCCAGATTAAACGGGCCAATGCCGATCCCAATTACATCCACTATATTATTTTGCTTGTTGAACCGCGTCATGGTTATACTTCCTTTCGAATCGTTCTCGATCACAAAACATCAAAAGACCTGTTTTATCGGGTAAAGTGACTGGTTTTACACGTTCGAAGCCGCATTTTTCAAATACATGAATCATTTTTTCATTGCGAATATCCGGCTCAGCGACGATTTTTTCTGTTCGTTTGTTCTGCTCAAATTGAAATGCTGTCATTGCCTTAAGGAGCGGCGCAGCAAATCCTTTCCCCACATAATCCGGCTCCCCTATTAACAGGTGGATGCCTTGATCATGCGGAGAAGGCTCATAGTAGGATTCAATGATATCCCCTTTGACGTTATAAGCCTCAAAATAACTCATTGGTGTCCCATCAATCGTGCCTAAATAAAGGGTTTGATGCGGATCATGTATCGCCTGATAAAAATGCTTTTCAAAATCAGAAAACGGAATATTCAAATGCCAAAATGGGTGAACATACTCTTCTTGCATCCACTTATGGACAAGCTGGACGTCTCTTTCATATTCAGCGCGAATAAACCTAATACGATGCCTCATCCAATCAACGCCTCCTTATGTAAAAAGAGCGGATTCAAGACAGCCGTGTAACGAGATTGTGTTTCCAGAGATCCGGTCAGCTCATCCATATCTTCAAATCGTGTCAGCAAATTCGCTTTTGAAGGAAGTTCTTTTGAGCGGAGAAGGCTGTTAGTCAGATCAGATGCTCCGTACGTCTCCTCATGAGCGAGTAATGTATCTCTCACGAGTGCCAGCAAGTCTTCTTCCTTTGCAAGGCCTTCCGTGCCAAAGCCATTAATGAGACCAAATAAATGATTAAAGAAGAAATAATAACGGAGTCTCTCAACGGCTACATCATCCGAACAAATGGTTTCACTTCTTACGCTCAAGTTTTGAACTAGATTCGCGAGCTTATCCTTTTTCGATTCACTATAATAGTAGCCTTGGTTGTCACGGTAATAGAAGGTCTCTGGATAACCATCTTTCATTTGCACAACAGCATTTTGCTGATGGGCCTCGAGTGCAAGACCATACGTTTCAAACAGCCAGAGCATCGGCTTTAACGAAATAGTCAAATATTGTTTAAACCAATCTTGGCTGACCGCTTCTGTTGACCGGCCTTCTGCGTCTGCAAGTTTATGAATAATTCCTGCTAATCTCGATTTTCCTCCATACGCATGATCTTGACACAGCCCAGCAATTAAGCTTGCGCCTTTTTCACGATGCAAGAATGGATTTTGACGAATGACCACTTCAAAGCCAGATTCCGCTTCATCTCCTCGAATAGAGAGATATGCAGGATCTTCAATGACCCGGAATCCAGAGAATTTTTCATATAAAGAAACGCCTAATTCTGTTTTTAAGATGCGGGACATCTCTACTCCTCGATCCAGTTCCTTTTGTTTATTGATGCGTAACGAGTTTGTAATTTTCACAGGAACAGAGAATTTGAGCATGTAAGCAGAATCCTTTTGATAGACCGTTCTAAAGGATGAGGTCGCTGTGTATTCAGACCCGAGCGGTCCTAAATAAGTCAGTTTCCCCTCCTCTATATAACGCTTCACGAATGCCTTCTCCATGACCACTTTGACTTGCAGCGGATGAATCGGAATGAGCACATATTCTCCGTTTTCTGTTAACCTATTCAGCCTCTCTGTTTCTTCTGGCACCTGACGCGAAAGCTCTTCTAACATGAGGCTTGCCGCAGATTGTGAAATAGACGAATCCTGAAGCACAATCGAATGGTGCGCTTTAAAGTAATGAAGCTGGAAAGCTCCTTTCAGCTCAGGAGAATAGACGGCTTCCTCCTCTTCTGTCATCCCTTGTCTGCTTTTTGGTGTAGGATGTGTTAAATGTCCAAGGAGAAGTGACTGCTCAGCCTCGATGTACTCAAAATCAGCTTGAGATAAAGCAGCTTGATCACTTTCTCTCTCCCGTAAAAATCGTTCAATATTTCGACAGCTTAAAATGATGCGAAGCATGAATTCATCCTCTGCATCTGTGCGGCCATATGCAATGAGAAGCTCCTTTGAACATAAAGCAACAAGTGTCGTGTAATCGACGACCGTTCCCTCTTTTTCGCTGCCACTTGGACGAAAGCGAATCGGAAAATCAAAGAGATGGCGGCCTACAGTTGAAAAATATCGGATCGGAATCACAAGCTCAAGGTCTTGTTTTGCTAGTTTTGCCACAAATACAAGCGAACCATCTGCTTTCGTCTCTTTTTTTGCAGATCGATCGATTCCTGTTTCACGTAAAAAACAGTTTAAAAAGCTTTGCATAGTTGCATTTTCAGCCATTTGTTTATATTGACTCAACGTAGTACCCTCCCGGATTGAATATGAGCGATCCCGATATCAACGATGTCAGAAAGGATTTCCTCAATATGTGTAATTGTCGTTCTCGGATTTAACAAAGTGAATTTTAAGCATGTTTGACCATCCACCACTGTTTTCGCAATGACAGCAGTTCCTGATTTGAATAACGTTCGATGAATGATTTTATTGATGTCATCCGTTCGTTGGTCATCCTTAAATCGAAACACAACTGCATTGATTTCTGGCTCAGGATTGATCACTTCAAGGTGATCATTTCTCTCGATAAGTGCTGCCACATCCTTCGCAAAATCAATGGTATGGTCAATGATGTCACCAAACCCCTCCTCTCCAATCAGACGAAGAGAAAGAAGCAATTTCAGTGCGTCGAACCGGCGCGTCGTTTGGACAGATTTATGGACGAGATGTAGAATTCCATCCAGTTCATCTTCCTTTGGGTTAAGATAATCTGCATGATAATTGATCAAACCAAAATGTCTTTTATCCTTCAGCAAAAATGCCCCGCAGGAGATCGGTTGATAAAATTGTTTGTGGAAGTCGATCGTGATTGAATCAGCAAGCTCAATACCGTCTAATTTACACCCGTAGGTTTCGCTTAATATAAGCGCACCTCCGTAAGCAGCATCTGCGTGAATCCATAGACCGTATGGCTTGACGATGTCATACACATCTCGAACCTGGTCAATACTGCCAAAATCAGTTGTCCCGCAAGTCGCCACTACCGCAAAAGGCAGGAGATCCTGTTCCTTTAACTCAACAAGTTTCTTCTTCAAATCGTTGAGGTCCATGCGGTGATGCTCATCTGTCTCTACTAGAACAACTGCCTGCTCCCCTAAGCCTAGCTGTGATGCAGATTTTTTCACAGTGAAGTGAGCATTCTTAGAGCAAAGAATTTTCATGCGGTGAGCCTCACTCGGCAAGCCTTTCTGCTGAACATTCCATTGCCATGTGTTTTCACAAAATGCATCTCTTGCAAGAAGCAGTCCCATGTAGTTAGATTGGGTGCCACCGCTCGTAAATGTCCCATCTGCTAGATTTCCATAAGAAAACTTCGCACATAGCCACTTTAAAATTTCCTCCTCAACCAAAGATGCAATACCGCTTTGATCGAAGGAATCCATTGATTGGTTAAAGGAGCTTACCATCACCTCTGCGGCAAGAGCAGGTATGAGCGGCGGGCAATGCAAATGTGCCAAGCATTTAGGATGCGATACATCAACGAGATGCGGCAAAAGATGCTGCTTTATATCTTGAAAGACAGATTCCATTGATTCGCCAGACGGTTGAAACTGAAATAAGGATTCGACACTAGCCGCTAATTTCCCAGGCAATATTCCGCTGTATGGTCCTTGGTCTTTTTGCCACTGATCCAGTAAGCTGTCGATAGATGTATGAAGAGCCGCTCGGAAGGACTCTCTTCCAAGCTGGCTTTGATTGATAAATAATGAATCCACAGAAGCTTTAGTTGATTGCATCGTAAACGGCCTCTTTGAAAATGGCGATGACTTGTTCAAGCTGTTCTTCTGTCATGATCAATGGCGGTAAGAATCGAATGACGCTACCGAAACGGCCTCCTGTCTCTACAATTAAGCCTTTGTCGAAGCAATTCTTTTGAATGAGACTTGCTAGCTCAGGATTTGCTGGATAACTTCCATCCACATCCTGCTTTTCATTTGGATTGACAATTTCAGCACCAATCATTAATCCTCTTCCTCGAACATCACCGATAGCAGGTACATTTTTTTGAATGTCTTTTAAATAAGCCTGCATGCGATTCCCTAACTGGTCTACATGATCAAGCAGATTGGTTTCTTTTATAAATTTAAGCGTAGCAGTTCCTGCAGCCATCGCCATTTGATTTCCTCTAAATGTGCCAATGTGTGCACCTGGATTCCATTGATCCAAATCTTGATCATAAATCACAACTGAAAGCGGCAGGCTTCCACCAATGGCTTTAGATAATACAATAACGTCTGGCACAATTCCTGCATGTTCAAAGGCAAACATCTTACCTGTTCGGCCAATGCCTGATTGAACCTCATCGATAATGAGCGGAATGCCTTTTTCTTTTGTGATTCTTCTCATTTCTTTTATCCATTCAATAGATGCTGGAATTGAGCCTCCCTCACCTTGCACAGCTTCAAAGATCATACCTGCTGGCGGAAGAATACCACTTTCAGGATCATTTAATACACGCTCAATATAAGAACTGGAAATACGGTGTGAATCTTTACCGCCAATGCCAAATGGGCAGCGATATTCATATGGATAAGGCATGAAATGCACATCTGGAATTAACCCTTGCACTCTTTCCTTTGGAGACAAATTTCCGCTTAATGACATCGTGCCATGTGTCGCACCGTGATAAGCACCGTGGAAAGAAAGAATGGAACGATTACCTGTCGCTGTCTTGACTAATTTAATCGCAGCTTCTATGGCATCACCGCCAGTTGGTCCACAAAATTGAATTTTTGCTCTCTTTGCAAACTCTTCTGGCAGGTGAGAAAAAATTTCATTCACAAACTCTTCTTTAATTTCTGAGGTTATGTCCAACGTATGCAATGGTCTTTTTTCATGAAGCATACGTTCAATAGCTTCTATAACAACCGGATGATTGTGACCAAGTGCAAGTGTTCCTGCGCCTGCCAGACAGTCATAAAACTCTCTGCCATCTGCATCTGTCACGATCATACCCTCGGCTTTTTGCATGGCTAATGGGAACCGTCTCGGGTAAGACCTTGCATTAGATTCTCTTTGACTTTGCTGTTCTAAAAATTGCTGATTTTTAGAAACGGTTTTGATGGACATAATAAAACACTCCTCCAATTGATAAAGATTATCATTTTCATTTATTAGCCTAGAGGATGTGAGATAGGAAAGTCAATTGTATTCAAAAAGATGATTCAAAAAGCATATGAATGCAATATTCTCTTTTTAATGAGTATTTTCGAGTAATTTTTACAAACCTTACTGCCATAAGGGGATGGAACGCATGAGACGGTTTGATATTGAAAAAAATTACAAATCATTCTTCCTGGTTCTTTTGTTCTATTCAACTCAAAGCGCTCATTTTATGAAGAAATTTGGATGAAATGAAGGTAGAAAATTGAAGAAGTAACACCATTTTTTCTTGATATAAATGGTTTGGATGGTATAATTTCTCTGAAACATAAAGGAATGGAGGGGAATTTGATGATTTTTACAAAGCACGATCTTCACCATTACTTAATGCAGGATAAGAAAGCATTAGCGATTACGCGCAGAAGACCAAAGTGGTTTGGGGACGATATATGGAAATATCAAAGGTATTTGCGAAAATATGAATACTATTCTAATAGCGGCGCTCTACTGCGCAAATGGTTTTATCGCTATTTACATAAAAAGAAAGGCATGCAGCTTGGCTTTGATATTCCGATTGGCGTCTTTGGCCCCGGCCTTAGAATCAATCATAGTGGTCTCTTAATTGTGAATAAGCACGCAAAAATTGGGGCATTTTGTGATATTCATCAAGGGGTGAATATTGGCCAAAACCATTCCGAAAAGGATGTCCCAACCATTGGAGATCACGTATGGATTGGCCCCGGTGCTAAGCTGTTTGGAGACATTTATATTGCAAATCATATTTCAATCGGAGCAAATGCCGTGGTGAATCGTTCCTTTCATGAAGAGCAGATCGTCATTGCTGGTGTACCGGCTCAAAAAATAAAAGAAAAAGGCCCTTCTTCATGAAGGCGCCTGATAAAAAAGAATAACACCGATCAAAACAGAGATGAGCAGCATGAGATAAAACAAGATGGTTAAAATCAAGATCGTCCAGCCCAGCCCCTTCCTCTCTGTCTTGATCAAATAAATACCGAGTACGATGGTACTAAATAGCACGCCTAAAATGGCCCACAGCCATTTGTCTTTGTTATGCTTTGGCGCATCAAACCATAAATAGATGGCAACAGCAAGTGAAACGAATAGACCCGTTATTCTCAAGATTAAACTCCCCCTTATGTATACGCGCTCTCTATGATGCGTTTGAGTATCCGAAGATCAGCAACAGGAAGTAAAAGACAAAGACTAGTATAACAATAGAATAGATGATGATGGACACGATCAGAACTGTCCAGCCCAATCCTTTTCTTCCTGTTTTGATGAGGTATATCCCAAATGCAAAGAACCCGAATAAAAGACCTAAAATAGACCATAACCATTTATTTTTCCCATGTTTTGGTGCATCTATCAATAGATAGATTGCGACTAAAATAGAAACAAACCATCCAGTTATCCAGCCCACATTCATATGCCACCTTTCTTCTACAGTTTATTCCATTATATGATACTTTTGTCCTGAAAAAATCATGATTCAGAGGATATTGCGCGGAAGGCTTCGCCATTCTTCTCTCAACATTCCGTAGCGCATTGAATCATAATAAACCCCTTGATAATAACGGACCTTTCTCAGTCTCCCCTCAAGGACAAATCCGCATTTCTCTGCGCACCGCATCATCCGTTCATTCCCTGACCAAGTTGTTAAACCAATTCGAGGAATATCAATATGCGTAAATAACACATCAATCCACAGATTTAATGCCTTTGTCCCAATACCCCCGCTCCAAAAACGTGAGTCATAAATGATAATGCCGCATTCAAGCCACCTCGTGCGTTCATTCTCCCAATAATATGAGACGGTACCTTTGATATCACCGTCTATTTCAATGCCATATAGCTTTTGGGGAATGGATTCATCCTGTAAGTAACGTTTCTTAAATGCAGAAAGCGGGATTTCGTGTTCATAAAAATAAGGGGCATTCCATTTTCGATAGGACTGGTCTGGTGCTTTAAATTTTAAATGCCACACCGCCTCTAAGTCCGTTTCGGTTAATGGACGTATGTTCACAAGCTCTTCCTTTTCTCTTTTCATCTGTTCACGTTCCTTTACTTTGTCGTTCTTTTTGCTAGATGACGGTACTCAATCGGCGTCATGCCTTCATTTTGTCGAAACAGCTTAGAAAAATAAGTAGGGTCGTCAATACCTACATGCTCTGCAATGGCTGCGATTTTTTCATTTGTTGAGGCGAGCATGCTTTTGGCTTTTTCGATTTTGAGACGATGGCTGTACTGGTTTGGCGTCAATCCATATACTGTCTGCATACATCTTGTCATGTAGTCAGGATGATAGTGCAGTTTCTCTGCAAGCTGCTCCATGTGTAATTTCTCCATAAAATGATGCTCAAGATAATGAACCACTTCTGATGCAACGGTCTCCTTTGCACTTGGAATATGGAATGCTTCCTTTTGCAGGTGAATGAGCAGTTCCTCAAATAGAAGCTGTTTTTTCAGCGGAAGTTCAGATGCATCATGATTTAGTGCTCTCATCGCTGAAAGGTGTTTTTCTAACACACTTCGTCCTTTCACTTTTCCTAAACGGGGCAGACTAAATTCATAGGTTGCCGGCTTTTCGAAGGTAGCTTGATTTTGTTTCATATCAATCCAGTGTTCTCTCGGCCGGTTCGTCAGCTCAAATCGGTCAATTGAGAAATGCAGCCACTCATAGTGGGTTTCCTCTTCACATGGCAGATGTCCACCATGAGACAGGCCCGGTGAGAGAATCGTATATTCACCTTCTTTTACATGAAAAGCCTCCTCGCCCTCTGTCATCCATAGTTCACCTTTTGTGACATACAGAAGATCAAATACAGTGAAGGTTCTTGAGATGTGTCTTTCTCCTTGATGAAATACCCCTTTACCTGAAGCAATATATATAGGAAACGGCGGTACAGTAAATGTAATAAATCGATCCATATTCATCCCCTTATGAAGTCGGATTTCTCCAATAAGTTTCGGTTTCGTCTCTTCTTATTATAGTCGATGCACGGTACACTATAAATCGGATTTATACGAAAGGGGGCTATGTGATGAAATCTCAAACCCTGTCATATGAAAAGGTTCAAGCAAAAGATGAGAAAACACACCCTTCATTATTTGCATTAACTTGGCCTATTTTTATCGAAATCTCTTTATATATGCTCATGGGGAGCGCTGATACACTTATGCTCAGCCAATACTCCGATAACAGTGTGGCCGCAGTAGGTGTAAGCAACCAGCTCCTGAATTTATTAATTGTCATGTTCAGCTTCATTACAACAGGAACGACCATTGTAATTGCGCAGCTTTTAGGAGCTGACCGCAAGCAGGAAGCGACTCAAGTCGCCTATGTCTCACTAGGAACCAACTTCTTGATCAGCTTTGTCATTAGTCTCCTTATGTTTGTGTTAGCTGTTCCAATCCTGCACATGATGGGCTTATCAAGTGAACTCATGCCGGATGCGGCGGTCTTTTTACAAATTGTCGGCCTGCTTTCTTTTATTCAAGCACTCATTATGACGTATAGTGCTATTTTAAAAAGCTACGGATATACAAGAGACACGATGTATGTCACCATCGGAATGAATTTGCTCAACGTTGCCGGTAATTATTTGGTCATTTTTGGTCCGTTTGGATTTCCGGTATTAGGTGTCATGGGTGTTGCCTTTTCAACCTCGCTGGCCCGGTTGATCGGTTTGATGGCGATGATCCTCATTGTCCGCCGCCGCATTGGATTGCGCTTTTCGCTGAAGAGTATGTTTCACATTCAGCGGACGCATTTAAAAAAGCTGCTGAAAATTGGCATTCCTTCTGCTGGAGAGCAGCTTTCTTATAACGGCTCTCAAATGATCATTACACTGTTTATTACATTTATGGGAACGCAGGCTTTAGCAGCAAAGGTCTACACTCAAAATTTGATGATGTTCATTATGTTGTTTGGTGCAGCGATTAGCCAAGGGACACAGATTTTAATCGGGCGCCATATTGGAGCGAAAGAATTTGATGCTGCCTACCGCAGATGTATGAAAAGCTTATACTGGGCCATTGGGATCTCTCTTCTTTCTTCCACTGCTTTATCTTTATCATCGACGCATTTGCTTACCTTTTTCACTAGCAATCATGAAATCATTCAAATCGCCGCCACACTTCTCCTATTGACGATCATTTTAGAGCCGGGACGCTCTTTTAATATGGTCATTATTAATTCATTGCGGGCTGCTGGTGACGCGAAGTTTCCAGTGTATATGGCGATGATATCAATGTGGGGAATCGGGCTCCCGATCGCTTACTTGCTAGGCATTCAGTTTGAAATGGGGCTCATCGGGGTTTGGATTTCTTTTATCGTGGATGAATGGATAAGAGGTATCTTCATGTATAGGCGCTGGCGTTCCAGAGTATGGACGGAGTATGGTTTTTCTTCCACATAAAAAAGGACTGGGTGCAGTCCTTTTTTACGTAATATCTTCTAAAATAAGTGCTTTTTCCTGTTTTGAAATAAATGCTCGCTCTGTAAAGACGCGGTATTCGTTTTCTCTTGTTTTATCTAAAATGGCTTTATAAAAGTGAGCTGCTGCTTTCACCGGTATTCGTGAATACAGCGGGAATTCATGAAGATGGTCAAAAAACTCCTCGTAGTATGCCTCTGCCTCAAAAGCAATGTACTCCCAGACGTGCTGAAAAGCTTGATTGACAATCCCTTTCTGCAATTCTTGCTCTGTGTACCCGAATTGGTCCATCACCTGCTTTGGCAAATAAATGCGGTCTCGTTCAGCCTGATCCTCGCCGATATCTCGAAGGATGTTGGTTAACTGCATAGCGATCCCTAACGAAATGGCTGCTTCTTTTAGCTGCTCTTTTTTACGCGGTGCAATAATGGGGAGGAGCATGAGTCCAACGGTACTAGCAACATGATAGGAATAGATGAGCAGTTCATCTAATGTTTCGTATCGCTGCTGCTCTATATCCATCTCTTGTCCTTGGAGCAGGTCACGGAACGGGGCTTCATCCATCCGAAACTCTTGAAATGTATGCTCTAGCGCCACCCATATTGGATCATTCCGGTCTACCTCACCTTGTAAAAATCGATCAAACGTCTCTCGAAAGGATGCAAGGTCCTCTTTTGGCGAAGGGGACTCATCTACAATGTCATCTGCTCTACGGCAAAAGGAATATACGGCCCAGACGGCCTGTCTTTTCTTTTTAGGCAGCATGGAAAAGGCCCGGTAAAACGTTTTAGAATGGGTTTGAATGGTTTCCTCACATACTTTTAATGCTGTTTGTACATCAACCACTTAGCTTCACTTCCTTTCTATCATTCAAATCTTTTAGTAGTACAGAGGCCATGAGCTTCGCACTTTGCATCACGATTGGCACCCCGCCGCCCGGATGGATGGAAGCACCTGCCGCATAAAGATTATCTGTCTCGCTGACCTTCACTTGCGGGCGGAAGACACCTGATTGAAACAAATTAGGGGCAAGTCCAAAGCTGCCGCCTTCAAACAATCCTTCTCGCAAGGAATCATTTGGTGTTCTGACCTTTTTCCAGACAATCGACTCTCGCAATCTCGGAAAGCCTCTTTTCTCAAGGCGATCCACCATGTTCTCGACAAAATCTGTCTCCTCTTCCCAGTTGATATGATCTCCTGAAGGAACGGGAACGAGCATGTATAGAACACTGCAGCCCTCTGGGGCAAGAGATGGATCAATGATCGAGGGATTAAATGTATAAAATGACGGGTCTTGAGGAATCGTTTTCGTTTGAAAAACCTCTTTCATATGCTGATCAAAGTGTTCTCCCATAAAAAATTGATGAACAGGTGCTTCATGATACATTTTGTTTAACCCGAGATACACCATCACACAGCCAGAGGAAGGCACGTATTTCCGGCGATCTTGTTCGTCTAAACCAAACTGTTTTAACGCAGCTGGATAATCTCCATTGATCACAAATGCATCAGCAGCTACATGTTCATCATTTACTTTTGCTTTGACTGCCCGTTTTCCCTCAAACACCAATTGTGTGACTTCTTCATTTTTTCTTACATGCACACCCATGTTGATGAGCTGCCCTTCCAATATATCTACTAAACTCGCATAGCCGCCTTTTAAATAGTAGATTCCATGTGCGTGCTCACTATAGGACACAAGCGAATAAATAGCCGATGCTTCATACGGGTTTCCTCCAACATAGAGGGTTTGAAGTGCGTATGCATCTCGCAGGCGTTCGTCTGAGAAATATTTTTTCAGAGCGCTTTGTACCGTTCGATACGCCTTTAATTTCATTAAAATCTTCATATTCGCTTTTGTAAAAAATGTACGTTTTTCGTGAAATGATTTTTCTAGAAAGGCTTGCTGCCCTTCTTGAAACCGGTCCGTCATTTCTTCCATAAACCTCTGGAACCCTTGATCTTCTTTTGGAAATACACGTCTGATTTCATCTAACTGACGGAGTGCATCAGAGTATTTCGTATAGGAGGTTCCATCTTGATATTGAATGGTATACAGCGGATCAAGCTCCACAAGATCAAGAGATGATTCGTCAATTCCTACCTCATGTAAAATGCCTTTTAACATGTCAGGAAGTAGGACAATGGTCGGACCTTCATCTACTTTATATCCTTTCTCACGTACAAAAGCAAGTCTCCCGCCAAGCCGTTCATTTTTTTCGACAAGGGTGACATCATGTCCCGCTTTTTTTAAATAAAGCGCTGAGATCATTCCGCCAATACCGCCACCTGCAATCAATATATGTTGTTTCATGAGGCGCTCCCCTTTTCTTGATGCGGCATTGTTTTGTGTGAATGTTTCTCTTTTTTAAGAATGGCATTTGTCGTGATACGTGCTGATTCTAAAATGGTTGGCAGTCCGCTTCCTGGATGTGTTCCTCCTCCAACAAGCCAGCAGTTCTTTAATTCATCAAATTCATTGTGCGGCCTTAGGACCATCATCTGCGTCAGCTGGTGGCCGAGGTTAAATGTAGCTCCTTCATATACGTAAAGGTCTTCCTCCCATTGCTTCGGTGTGATCATCCGCTCGACTTCTATATGCTGTCTCACATCTTGAAAGCCGGTTTTCCGCTCCAATGTATCCAGCACAAGCTCTCTAAATTCATCTTGATGCACTTCCCAGTCAATACCGCTTTGGTTATTAGCAACTGGAGCCAGCACATAAAGAGCTGATTTTCCTTTTGGAGCAAGTGAGTCATCGGTTACACTTGCATTTTGAATATAAATAGACGGATCATCTGGCAGCTCATATGTTTTCGTAATGCCTTTGACAAATCGAGCATAATCATCGGAAAAAACGATGGTATGGTGCGGCTCATCATACATGGTATCCAGTCCTAAATAAAGCATAAAGGTAGAGCATGAGAATTTTTTCTTTTTTAATTTTTTCTCGCTGTATTTCTTTAAGAGTCCTGGCTCGACAAGCTTTGTCATCACATGTGCAAAGTCTCCATTGACGACAACCTCATCTGCTTGTATTTCTTCCCCAGATTCTAAACGAATGCCTTTTACTTTCCTTCCCTCCGTGAGCAGCTTTTCAACGCCTGCTGACAGATGAATTTCTGCCCCAGCTTCAAGCGCCGCCTTTGCCATCGCTTCTGACAGCTGATTGACACCGCCCTTCGGATGGAATACACCTGTGTTATGTTCCATAAACGAAAGGATCGAGAACGCACCAGGGCATTCCCATGGAGACATTCCTAAGTACTTTGATTGAAATGTAAAAGCATATTTCACTGATTCATTCGAAAAATAGTCTGATAGCACATCATACAAACTTTTATTTAGTGAAAGCTGTGGAAGTGCTTTGATCACCTTCGGGCGCAAGTAATGATGAAAGCGATCCATTTTACTTTGTAAAATTGGTGTCAGACGATCCATTTTGCGCTTTGTATCATTCATAAATCTTAGATATCCTTCGCCCTCACCAGGTGCAAAGGCTTCTAATCGTTTGTACATTTCATCGCGATCTCGAATCATATCCAGCTGATTGTCTTGAAAAATTAATCTATACATCTCTTTTAATTCAATCACATCGATATAGTCATAAAGATTTTTACCAGCAAAGGTGAACAGTTCCTCTGCAATATGAATCATGCTGAGAAAGGTAGGACCTGTATCAAACGTGAAATCACCAAGTCGAAACTTAGCGTTACGTCCGCCGACAAAGGGCTGCTTTTCGTATACATGAACGTCATGTCCTTTGCTTTGAAGCATCATAGCTGCTGCAAGGCCCCCTGGTCCCGCTCCAATCACAATGATTTTCATTATCCTTTTTCCTCCAAATTAATTCACTTTAAGTTAATTATACAAATTAGAAAGATTAGATCAACTTTTGATGTGCTCAAAAATCCTCATGTTATGTATCAAAAAAGCCGGCTTCCTTTCAACATGTGCAAGAAAGCCGACTCTTTATTACGCTTCTATATCAATTCGATACGTTTCAAACCAATGGTGAATCTGTGCTAGATGGGCAATCAACTGCGGGCCCTTCATGAGCTGGCCATACCATGGCACATGAAAGGAAGCCCCTTCCGTTTCAATCAGCTGCTTTAATTGATGTGGATCTAAAAATTCGTGAAGTACAGAGTCTTTTTGCGCGAGACAGTCTGTGAGCATCTCTTTCACAGCCTGAGTATAGGCTGGATGATGTGTTTTCGGGTAAGGACTCTTCTTTCGATAAAGCACTTCATTCGGTAAAATTCCCTCTAATGCTTTTCGTAAAACCCCTTTTTCACGATTTCCATGCATTTTCATTTCCCAAGGAATATTCCACACATATTCGACAAGGCGATGATCTGCAAATGGCACCCGTACCTCAAGACTAGCCCCCATACTCATTCGATCTTTTCGGTCAAGCAGTGTTGTCATAAACCAGATCATATTTAAGTAAAAAAGTTCTCTCCGGGCTTTATCGACGCCAGTTTCTCCATCTAAAAGAGGCGTTTCTGCCACCGTTTCTTCATATTTGCTGTGCGCGTATTCCTTAAGTGACAGCTTTTTTTGCCACGAGTCTTGCAGGAGCTGCGTTCTAGCTTCAGTCGATCTCATCCAAGGAAAACCATTCGTTTCATTTTCCATATGGAACCAAGGGTAGCCGCCAAAGATTTCATCCGCACATTCACCTGACAAGCCAACTACGAAGTCCTTTTTAATTTCTCGGCAAAACCAAAGCAAAGAAGAATCAATATCTGCCATACCCGGTAAGTCTCGAACCTCAACGGCTTCCTTCAGATAGGAAGCGAGCTCTTTTTGCCCAATGATACAGCTGTGATGATTCGTTTGAAACGCTTTGGTCATTTGATCAATCCAAGGACCGTCAGCATTCGGCTGGAATTGATTTGCCTCAAAGAATTGATCGTTTCCTTCGTAGTCAATGGAATACGTATGAAGCGGTGCTTCCCCTATTTTCTCAAAGTGCTTAGCGGCAATGGCAGTAATGGCACTAGAATCGACGCCCCCAGATAAAAATGTACATACAGGCACATCAGAGACGAGCTGTCTTGTCACGGCATCTGTAAAGAGATGCTTAATGTGCTGTGCGGTGTCATCAAGTGAATCAGTATGTTTCTTGCTTTTGACATTCCAGTATCTCCATACGCGCAGACCGTCTTTTGAAAAGGTCAAGGCATGTGCAGGTCTCAGCTCTTTTATCCCTTTAAACACGCCTTGACCTGGTGTTCTTGACGGTCCTAAGCCAAAGATCTCCGACAGCCCTTCATGATCGACTTTTGCTTTGATATCAGGGTGAGCAAGAAGTGCTTTGATCTCTGAACCAAATAAGAAGGAATGATGACGTTCTGTATAGAAAAACGGCTTGACGCCTAGCCGGTCTCTCCCTGCAAATAACAATTCACGCTCACTATCCCAGATCACAAATGCAAAAATGCCATTAAAATGAGAGACACACTCTTCCTTCCATTCTGTATAGGCATGAAGAAGAACTTCTGTATCAGAATGCCCTAGAAAGCGGTGCCCCCTTTTTAACAATTCTTTTCTTATATCCTCCGTGTTATAGAGCTCTCCATTGTATACAATCGTATAAGCATGGTTTTGATGTGTATATGTCATCGGCTGCTTTCCGCCTTCTACATCTACCACCGCTAACCTTTTATGCCCGAAAAGAACGTGCTCACTTTTCCATGTATTTGTATCATCTGGCCCTCTTTTAGATAATGTATCTGTCATTTGATTGATTACATGATCCTGTTGGATGAGCGGCTTTTTAAAGTCTGCCCAGCCTGTAATTCCACACATCATCATCAGCTCCCATCCGTTTTTCCTCAAGTGTTCTCATTCAGCCTTTCTTAGTTTATGCATCGTCTCCTTGATAGTTGATTTGTCCTTTTTTCCCGGCGTATAGGACAAGCTTGATTTGGTAAGAAAAGAAAGAGGAAAGGAGCTTTTGCAAATGGAGAATCGAATGAGGCAGCTTGAACGCTGCAGCAGAAGATGGTGTAATGGGTATTTGCTCATTGAAAACGGGCATTGCCTGATTGAAGATGATGAAGGAGAGATCATGCTGCCAGAAAGTCTTCAAAGCACAATGATCTGTTTGAAGGAAAATGACCAATGGACAAAAGGGGAATTGCTCGGTTCTATGATTCTTCATGAAAACGGGCAGCTAATAGAAGTACAGGGAGGAGAAAACATTCAATATACGGCGTCTCTTGCCAAAGGCTGGCTTGATCTTCTCATGTTCGTACCGGAAAACGTTTTTGATCACATCCTTGACCAGATAGAGCAGCTTGGTTTTTCCGTCTATGATTGTGTTTTCTCTTCCTTTCATTCATTGCAGCGCGTCTCTTTCTTTCAGTTTTCGGCAGATACGCAATCACTTGCACTTCAATGTCACCATGAGCCAGACGCCAGTCACATTCGTTTTGAATGGACCACTTCAGACGGACAACGGATCGTTTCACAATTTGATGCCACATAAAAAGGACACTGCTTCGTATAAGCAATGTCCTTTTTATATTAAAAGATATGGAAACCGATCGGCAGACGTAAACCGAGAAGAATGGTCACAATCGCAAATACGATAAAACCAATCAACACACCAGTCACCGATTTTCCTTTTTTCTTGCGCACTAGGACCATTTCCATGAAACCGATCACTAGGATACCAAGAATCATTTTTCCAATATACTCGCCCCCGTAACCTGGAATTTTCATTCCTGTGCGAACATACAGCTCTACGCCTGTTGCAATGATGATCAAGTAGAATAAACGAACGATCATGTGCACAATTTTAGCGCCTTTGTCATTTTTACCTGCTAGAGCAAAGGCTACGAAGAATAAAATAATCCCCAGCACCCATGCTGTGATATGTAAATGTGTTCCCATTTGTGATTTCCCCCTTTATCAGAACAAGTACCTTCTCATCGTACCACGAAATAAGTCGAACACAAAGCGACAATCCTGTGTCATCACGCGCTTTATTTGACGTGATTTGTCAGCGTTCCAATCGGTTCAATCGTGATGTCAATACGATCTCCAGAAGCTAAAAACTTAGGCGGTTCAAAGCCCTTCCCTACCCCAGAAGGTGTACCTGTTGCAATGATGTCACCCGCTTCTAATGTCATCCCTTTTGAAAGAGTGGAGACAATGTCCTCAACTGTGAAGATCATTAATTCCGTACTGGCAGACTGACGAACCTCTCCGTTTACCTTTGTTTCCACATGGAGCGCACCATGATCCTCGATCATTGACTTATGAACGATATAAGGTCCTATCGGGCAGGTTGTATCTAAGCTTTTGCCAATGAAAAATTGTTTATGTTTTTTCTGCAAATCTCTTGCCGTCACATCATTTAAAATGGTGTAACCGAATATATAATCTTGGACCTCTTCAGGAGCAATGTTTTTCCCTGTTTTGCCCATCACGATGGCAAGCTCTCCTTCATAATCCAATTCACTTGTCACATCTTCATGAAGGAGAATGTTCGCTTCGTGTCCAATGACAGAAGTAGGTGCCTTTGTAAAAATCATCACGTCTTTAGGAATATCCGCCGCACTTCCCATCTCCATGACATGGTCTTGATAATTCTTTCCGACACACATGATGTTTTTAGACGGCTTTGGAATTGGTGCATGGAGTTTCACGTCCGAAAGCGGATATACATAAGAACCGCGGTCTTCTTCTTTTTTCTCAGCCCAATCAAGAAGCTGCCCGACATGTTCAACAAACTTGTCCCCCATTTTGATACACTCAGATAAAGAGTTTGGCAGTGTCTCAAGCTCAAATAATTTGGCTTCTGCCTTTTTGACGTCCATCACCCATTCATCATCAATGACTACCCCAATAAACATGCTGCTATGTATTTCACCTGTAAAAAACTTCATGTCTTCCCCTCACAATCTTCATTTCGCTAAGTTATGATGTCTCATTTTATTTCTCTATGAAACAAAAAAAACCCTTTTTTATCATACTCTCTTTTAAAAAGGGTTTCAAAAATGATGATCTAACGCTTAGCGAAAACGGCGGTACTCCCACATGTTTCCTTGATCCCATTTACGCTCAACATTTCCTCTATTTCGGGAACGATGCGTTTTCTTTCCACATCTTCGGCAAGATCGGCTGCGTTTATGGTGATGAGAACGTTTAGATCGATGACTGCGACGTGACTTGCGGCTCTTCTTATTGTGGGATCTGTATTTGCTGCGATGTGACTTGCGGCAGCTTTTCTTATGATGAGATCTGCATTTGCTGCGGTGTGATTTGCGGCAGCTTTTCTTATGATGGGATCTGCATTTGCTGCGGTGTGATTTGCGGCAGCTTTTCTTATGATGAGATCTGCATTTGCTGCGGTGTGACTTTTTCGGTTCGCTCTTTTTGCTTCTGTAAGATTTTTTGCTTTTATATGACTTTTTACTCTTCATGCTTTTCTTCGAGCGATAGCTTTTCTTAGAGCGATAACTTTTCTTTGAACGATAGCTTCTGTAACTTTTTTTACTGCGGCGTGATTTACGGCGTCCACCACCACCAAAGAACCAATGACCGCGACTTGAATGACGAGAACGAGCTGACTTATGCGAACGTCTCGATTCTGGTTCACGATCTAAGTGATGATCACGTCCCTCACTTCGAAGTGAAGCTACTGCATGTTCAATGTGTGAATGATCAATTGTACTCACGAACAATTCCCCTCCCAGTCTATGCTTCGACAAAACAAACAGACAAAGCTGTTTATCTTCTCTGCTTTATGTTACGAGACTCGGTAGACAAGTGTTCGTGACGAATGCCTCTTTCCCTTAAAACTCCATGAATACCTACCAGCCGGTACAGGACATTCCCTCACTTTCATATCGTAAAGAAGAGCATATAGGAGGCTGATGAACGTATGAACACAGAATCTTTAAAACAATTTGATATGTGGATTCATCCAAAGGACCTGATTGAATTAAAAAAAGACATTTGGAACGATGAACCTGTTGAAGCTATTCTAAAAACCGGCCAAACCAAATCACATATTTATGCTTCATACCGCGGATCACACATTAGAAAGCTTAAGAAAAAGTCCTATCAAATTGAATATCGAAAGCCGAAACAAAGACAAGGCGAATCGATCTTTCATTTAAATGCAGAGTACAATGATCCTTCGTTTATCCGAAACAGGCTGTCCTTTTATTTCTTTGAGCAGATGGGGGTGCATAGCCCCGCTGCTTCTCATGTGTTTCTCACCATAAATGGAAGAAAAGAAGGGATTTATTTGAAAATAGAATCCGTCGATGAGTTCTTTCTTCAAAAACGGCAGCTTTCAGGAGGCGGCATTTATTATGCGGTTGATGATGACGCGAACTTCTCCCTTTTGAGTTCTTTTGATAAAAAACCAAAAAAGCACCTTCTTCTCGGATACGAGAAAAAAACGGGAACTTCTCAACATGATCAGCAGCTAAGTGAATTTATTTACTTTCTCAACACAGCGAAAGATGACACTTTTGCAGAAAAAATTGAACAATACCTAGATGTGACACAGTATTTCCGCTGGCTCATCGGTGTGGTATGCACACAAAACTTTGATGGTTTTGTTCATAACTACGCTCTTTATGTAAATGAACAAGGGAGGTTTCAAGTACTTCCTTGGGATTATGATGCAACATGGGGTCGTGACATTCATGGAGAAGAAATGCCGTTTGATTATATCCCAGTAAACGGCTTTAATACCTTAACTGCTAGATTACTAGATATCCCTTCGTTTAAAAGAGCCTATTACACACTTTTCCAGCATGTACTCGATACACATTTTGTAGAAGACCGGCTCTGCCCAATCGTCGAGAAATGGCATGAATCGATTGAGAATCGAATTGGAGATGATCCATATACGAAAGATCGAAAAGACGTCTTGCAGTCTGAAAGAGACTTAATCCGGCAGTATATCAACAAAAGACGACGCTATTTACAGACTGAGATCAAAAAAGAGATATTTGGTACGTAAGAACACTTTCGAATTTTGTCACTTTATTACTCATATTGACGAAACAGCTTTTTTTATAGAAAAATAGGGTATACTAACCATATCCTTCTATTTGATAAAAAATGTGAGAGTTGGCGTCCGTTATGATCAATTATGAAATTGAACAAAAAAGATTACATTTAATTGAGACTGCGAAAAAATTCGGGATGAATGCCGAAGAAACGATCAGGTGCAGTCAAGAGCTTGACACACTCTTAAATAAAGGCATCAAATCCACCTCTAAAGATTGCTCAAAAAAAGGGTAAGCCATACATCTAATTCCTCTCATCAAAAGCTTTCAAAAAGACAATCACACATTAAAAGACCCATCATAAGCTATGGTGAAACGCCCAAAACAAGTGCCCTAATTTTATAAAGGATGTGCACCGCTATGCCGGCTATTGTGGGAGCCTTTAAAGTAAATGCCGTCGGAACGAGCGGAGTCGTTCATGTTGGAGACTGCATCACCATTTCTCCAAATAGTCAGGTTAAAACGTTTGCTGGCGCAGGCAGTTTTAATACAGGTGATCAATTACAAATTAGCAACTACAAAAGTGTGACAAATACGTACGACAGTGATGTCATTGATCAACCGCTTGTTGGTAACTTGTAAGGAGTGAGGATCCGTTGAACTTCTATATTAATCAAGCGATACAAATTAATTATTTACGTGTAGAGTCTGTGAGTAACTCCTCTGTTCTGCAAATTGGGAGTGCTGGATCCATCAAGGCCCTTTCCAACCTGTATAACACGGGAAGCTATGTAGAAGCAGCGCCTGCCGCAGCAGGTACACAAGGAATTGAAGAATCTCAAGGCGCAAGCACAGCACCTTTTGTACCGCTTCAGTCACCAACAACTTAAGCCATCTGCAATCCCCGGAGGTGTATGTAAATGTATGATTATCAGAGCAACGCTTCACAAGTATATGGCATCATTCAAAAACACTCGCAACAAATCATGATGCTGGAAAAAAGGCTTAACGAGCTTCAGCAGGAAATACAAATGATCAAAGATAAACCGACAACGAATATTGAACGGATTGATTATCAATTTGATCAACTGAAAATCGAACGGCTGGAAGGAACGCTGAATATCGGCCTCAATCCATCTGATCCAAACAGTGTTCAAAACTTTGAAGTGGGCCAAACAACAACCCCGGGAATTGGAATGATGCAGCAAGAAATGGCTGGTCAATTTTTCAATCAAACACGGCAGCTTGTCGATGCATTTTTAAATGAAGAAGCACCAGAACTTCTTGAAGAACTAGAACAGCGATACGAAGGGTCCCTCGATGAAAGCAACAAACACCATATCATTGAGGATATTCGCAAGCAAATTGACAGCAGGATCAAATACTATGCGGGACAGCTGCCACACCGGGAAGATATGACACCGCTGCAGCGTTCAGAGCAAATTGCCGAATATGTGAAGCATGATGTAAAGCGGGCGATTGAGCACTTTTTAGCCCATATTCCAAGTGAAACGAAAGGAGAGGAAAACGGATGAATTTCACAGTTGTCAACCGCAACATCGAGACTGGAAGCATTAAAGTAGTCGGGGTATCGTCTTCTTCCCTATTTATCATCGGGGACACAGACCATGTACAATTATCCTCGATTTTCGATACTCCGCCAGAATCACTGATTATTGGCCCGTTTGTTCCTCTGGCGCCTCGATAATGATCAAGCGCACATCTCAAGTAAAGTTCTCAAAGGTGAATTCTGTCGGGATTTCGAGTGTGGTTCAAATTGGTGATACTCAGGAGCTATGCCCGAAAGTCAAGGTATTAGCTGTTCAACGAACCATTAGTTTGTTTTATGGCTATGAAGCAGAAAATTTAGATGCGAAAGAATTTGAAGTGTATTATGAGCCCATTCCTTTGATGCTGCCAGAGCGATCAGTGAGAACGGCATTTTACCATGAAAAGCCTGTGATTAAAGTGTCTTCAATCCATGTAGAAGGGGTATCATCGTCCTCTGTCTATCAAATCGGCTCTACTTGTAGAATGAATGGCGTTGCGCGAGTGAAGCATATTAGAGAGCTGTTTAGCAATGATGAAAGTCCGCAAAACTCACAAATGGACCTACCTGCGCATATGATGGTGATATGACTTCGAATAAAGGATGTCGATTATGCCAGCAATTGTCGGACCCATTTACATTAACTCTATTTCTGGAGGCGTCGTAAACGTCGGTGACTCATTCTACCTGTCGCCTAAAAGTTCGTCAAAATCTGCTTTAGGCTCTGGAGCGGGGAATACCGGAGATTTCTTGATATTAAATAATGGCATTAGCGCCACCAACTATGTGGATCCTGACTTAAATGATCAGAATATGGTAGGCAATGCATAAAGCAGCTCCTCTACATCCATTTCAAATAGAGGAGCGCTTTTTTATGCTTATTTCTTTCTGCGCTGTCTCGATTTTTTTGTTTTGACCAGCTTGCTTGCCGGCTGTTTCCGAATCCATTTGATGTACGAAGCAAGCTTTTCATCCTGCCTCAGCGCATCAATTGTGTTCAAACGTGCGGCAAGCTCCTGGTTTGTATAGAGGGCATGTACTTGTTTATGACAAGGGATGCATAGGTAGGCAGTCGGTAAAAAAGCCCCGCCTTCTTCTCTTGGGGTTAAGTGATGTTCTGTGAGCAGGACATCTTGTCTTCCGCACATCTCACATAATCCAATTGTTTGCTTTGCCACCCGTGTCATCACCTCAATATTTACATTAATTCCATTGAGACTGTTGTCCCTTTCCCGCTTGGATCTGCCGGATGGACAATTAGTTTTTTCGGCAGCCGCATTTTCAATTCTTCCACATGGCTGATGACGCCAACAGCTAAGTTTTGAGACTGTAATTTCTCTAATGCAGTAATCACTGTATCAAGCAAGTCTTGATCAAGGGTACCAAAGCCTTCATCAAGGAAAAAGAATTGCAGCGGGAACTCGCCTCTCAGCTGAATCTGCGCTGAAAGAGCTAGAGCAAGCGCAAGCGACGTCAGGAAGGTTTCCCCGCCGGACAAGCTGGACACTGGACGTCTGACACCGCCATTCGCATCATCACGCATGACAAAACCGCCTTCTGAATCAACCTCAATCGCATACCTTTGTCTTGTCAAAATACCAAGACGGGCAGATGCATCACGACTGACACTTTCCAGCTGTTCTTCTGCTAAAAACTCAACAAATGTATTTCCTTTAAACACGGTTTGCAGCTTATCGAGCCGATCAATTTCTTGCTGCAGCTCCGCCAAACGTTCATGAATACTTGCAAATCGCTGGTGATTTTCTTCCATTACACGCAGATGTTCATATGCAGAGCCGCTCATCACTGTTGCTTCTTCCAATGCCTTTTCTGCCGCTTCTTTCCTCAGTTGAATGTCAGTCCATTGCTTTTCATCTAGTGACTCATCTTTCAGCAGTTCAGAAATTCGCTTTAAGTTTGCGGCACATTGCTTTCTTTTATCCTCAAATTCGTCAATTTCTTGTTTAACAGTTTGACGTACTGATTGATTCATGAAAGCAGATTCAATCTCTTGAGGCTTATCAAAAGGAGAAGACTCCGATTCTTTAGTCCATGCTTCACTTGCTTCTTGTTTTCTCCGGTCAGCCTCTTGAAGCTGACGCTCACAGCTTGAAAAATGACTTTGTGCTTCACTAAAGAGCTCCTGCGCTTGCTGTAATTGCTTGTACGATTGCTGTTCCATTTCATTGAGACGAGCAAGCGTGTGTTCAACCTCGATCAATTCATCAGAAATAGAGACAGCTTTCAATGGATATCTCCCTAAATCTGTTTCATATTGATGAATGAGCTGCTGCTGGCTTTCTAGCTGATGCGCTAGTTTATCAAGTTCCTTCTCTACATCGTATATGGCTGTTTGCAGCTGTTCTTTTGCCCGCTGTTTTTCTTCCAAAAATGAAATACTTTTCTCAATACGCTCTTTATAGCCTTCCGCTTGCTGGTCCTTTTCGTCGATCTGCTTTTGCATCTCTTGTACTTGGTGCAATGTAAAGTGCGGGAAGGCCTGTTCAAATTGAGACGTTTGCTCTGCAAGCTCAGATTGAAGCTCCTTGATCAGCCCGTCTAATTCTTCGATACGCTGCTGATCAAATGTCATTTGATCTTTCATCTTGCTTATCTCTGCTGCTTGATCATATGTTTCATCCATTAAACGAGCTCGTTTACGTTCAACTTCTTGAATATCTTGTTTCAAGCCTTTCCATTCTTGCATGAGATACTGCAAGGACTCCGGCTTTTGCACTGCTTCTACTGCTGCTGCAACTTCCGCACCTGGAGCTTTCTGAGATAAAAAGGCAAACTGCTTTACTAATTGATTGGCGTGCGTTTCCAATAACTGCTTGGCGGCATACATGTCTCTTGTATATTCCTCTGCCTGCTTGAGCTCTGTGTCCATCCGTTGAATCACTTCATCGATTTGTGCCACTGTTTCTTCATGGTCATTGTTTTCCAGTGCCTTTGGGTCATGATGAATCGATCCACAAACAGGACATGGCTCACCATCTACGAGCTCTGCCGCTAATTCTTTTCTTAATTCCGCCGCCCTAACAGCATCACGCTGTTTTAATTTTTCGAGCTTCTGACTTTGTTCTCTTTTACTCCATTCTGTAAAAGCCCGTTCGAATTCACATACATAGAAATAAAGCTGTTCAATCGCTTGAAATGATTGGTCTATTTTTTCATGATGGTCTTTTTGCTGTTTTTGAAGCTTTTCATATGCTGCTGCGCTCTGTGTTGATCGCTTTTTGAGCTCCTCCATCTTTTGTTCTTCCTTGTGTATGCTTTGGTGTATTCTTTGAATATTTTCGCTTAAACGCAAAGCATCCTGTACACTTTTCCGTTCTTTTACAGAGACTTGTAATTGCTCGAGCTCACGCTTCAGCTGTGTTTGTTTTGCCAGTGCACGTTCTAACAAAGATTGGAGATTGTCTGCTTCTTCTTTTTTTTGTAATAATTGCTGCGTTGTATCGTTTTTTCGCTGTTCGATTGCCGTCTTTTCCTGAAGAGCCGCCTCTTTTTTCCGTTCAATTTCCTTTAGCTGAAGCAGCTGCTCTTTCTTTTGAAGAAGTTCTGGCTCAGTTTCTATTTTCTTTTGCCTTGCTTGCTCATAGTTCTGTGTCATTTGATCATAGATCGTTCGTTGATGCAGTAGCTGATTTTCTGCTTCCTGCTTCTCTTTTAATGCTTGAGAAAGCTGATTTTCAGCCTTTGTTAATGCATCCGCATAAGGCTTTAATGCCTCTGCCTGCTCAGCAATATGAAGCTTGGCCTTTTTCTCTTCCATTGATGGTGCCAGTTGATTCAGATGGTTTAGTTCCGTCTCATAAGCTTCTCGTTCTTTTTGATACTGCCAAATTGTTTGCGCCTTTGTAAAAGCAGTGAACGCTTCATCCCGCGCTTGTTTTTTCTCATGAAAAATAGCCTTTGCCTGCTCAGCCGCTTCCTTTGCCTTTGCGAGCGCCTCTGGGCCAGCTTCTCCTAAGCCATTCAGCTCAGCAAGCAGTTCATTTTTTTGTCCATACTGATTCTGCGCCTTTGCGCGCAAACGTTTAACGAGCTGATCCCCATACTTCTCTAGGTTAAACAAACGCTGAAGCATTTGTCGTCTATCGGCTCCTTTTAAAGAAAGGAATTCTGCAAACTTCCCTTGGGGCAAGACAACCGCTCGCGTAAAATCATCAATGGTTAACCCGAGTAATTCTTCTATTTTACGATTGACCTCACTCGCTTTATCTGCAAGAACTGTCTGCGTATCACCAATTTCAATCAAACGGCATAGTGTCGTTCTGACTTTCATTTCATCTGCCCGCTTGAAAGCACGTTCTACTTTATAAGAAATGTGATGTTCCTTTTGCAAAGCGAACGTAAAGGAAACTGACAGCTTCTCTTCCGCTTGGTTCAAAATACCATGTGTATTATTTAACGCACGTTCCACTTTGCCATAAAGTGCCAGGGTCATGGCGTCTAATATGGACGACTTTCCGCTTCCTGTCGGTCCAAAAATGCCAAACACACCTGCATCACATAATGAGCTAAAGTCAATTGTTTGTTCTTCTCTGAAGCTATGAAGTCCTTTAATGGTTAGTGTAATCGGCTTCAAGTCGCTTCCTCCTCTTGCATTTCATTGGCGAGCTCCAAAAACAGCTTGACTGTTTTTTCATCAGGAAGACCGCCGCCTGTCTGGCGCTCATAAAATTTCACGAACCGCTCTTCGATTGAGAGCTTTTCGACTTGCTTTTGTTCTTCCATTTGCTGAAGTTCTTTAAATTTCGGTCTAATATGGACAAACCCGCTATGCTGCTTTCGGAGCTGATGGATCTCTTCTATGGAGAGTTGATCTGTTAAATGAATCTCTAAATCAATCCATGCCTGAAGATCCCGTTTTTCATCCAGCCACTCGTGTACTTGGCTCAATCCTTCAGTTGCCTTCCATTTCACAAGTGGTTTTCCGCTTGATAACAACACTTCTTTCCAGCTTGCTTTTTCATTAGGTTTTGCCTCTACAATCGTGACTGATTTGGCATATCCTGATTCAGAAAAGCTGTAAGCAAGAGGGGACCCGGAATAGCGGGCAGTCGTTTTGGCACGTTTGATGGTTTGCGGGCGGTGCAAATGACCAAGCGCCACATAGCAGGCTGCTTCTGGCAGACTTTCAGCTGCAACAGTATATGCACCGCCTACTTCAATCGGTCTTTCTGAATCTGTTTGACTTCCTCCTGCCACATAAATATGGCTTGTTGCGATATTGACCGTATCGGCTTGAAATTGAGCGCTTAAATGTTGGAACGCTTGCTGTATTTTTAAATTGTAATGATCACGAAGCAACTTCTCTTCAAATGTTTCAGCCAGTACCTCATTTAGTCTCGCTTCAGACGGATAAGCGAGTGCTGCAATGGATAAACGTTCACTCGAAGAAGGAACATCGACGCGGATGATGTCATTTGTCGGATATCCAATTAAATGAATCCCCTGATCATTTGTTAAAGGCGATGCGGCAGATAGTCGATCCGGATTATCATGGTTGCCTGAGATGACCACGACCTGACGTTTTCCTTTATCAGATAAGGCAGATAGACTTTCATAAAAAAGCTGTTCTGCTCTAGCAGGCGGATTCACTGTATCAAAGGCGTCTCCAGCCATGACAATGACATCAATTTGTTCGTCTTTTACGATTTGATACAGCTCATCTAAAAACTGCGCTTGCTCATCAAGCCGGCTCCGGCCTTCAAGGGTTTTTCCTAAATGCCAATCTGCCGTATGCAAAATCCTCATGTGATTCACCTCTCATTCCGATACATTTATAATGAAATTTCTAAATTCCCATCAAAGAAATAAAGAATTTTCTCCTCTAATGTTCTGTTTGTTAAACGTTCCACCGCTTGTGCATACAACGCTATTTGAGTTTCATAGCGCTTTTTCAAAATAGGTACAGCTGCTTCAAGACCGCCTGTATATCTGCCTTGCACTCTATCTGTTTTATAATCTAGTAAATATAGTTTTCCATCCGTTTCAAATAAACAGTCAATCATCCCTTGAATTAGGACAGGCTCCCCCTCTGCATCAATATGGCTGTATACCTCTTTAACAGGTAACACCATACTAAATGACACTTCTCGTTTCACCCAGTCCGCTTTCAGCAGCTTTTGACCAATAGAAGTAGAGAAAAAAGCGGAAATTCCTTCTTGATCAATTGACTGAACTTGCTCATTTGTTAGCAAGTCTCGCTGCTGTAAGGAATCGAGCAGCTGATGTATACGGATTTCATCGAGGGGCTCGTCAGAAGAAAGCGGAATATGCTGCATGACTGTATGCATTGCGGTGCCTTGCTCTGCGGCAGTGAGTGCTTTTTTCTTCATGAAAGCCGGCCGGTCATACAACGTTGCATGAGCTCTTCTAAGAGAAGAAGGAACACTGTACTCATCCTGTATTTCTTTCATTCTCTTTATCTCTGAAACAGACTGCTTTGTGCCGACTTGTGAGGCCGCTAGATACGGATATCTCCATGAAAGTCTCTCTGCTACTTTCTCATCAGCATCACCATATCCTTCAACAGGTAAGCCGTCCATCAATGCTTGTACCACCTCATCTTGCTGCTTCTTTTCAAGTGACATATCTTCTTTTAGAAGATCGGAAGCTTGAGTAAATGAGATTGTGAATGCTGATGGGTGCGAAAGAACAACTTCACCTGTTTCTTCTAAAATAGATGACATTGCTTGGTGACGGATGAGAGCAGGACCAATAAAATCTAAGTATGTTTTCGATTGATAACGTTCAAAATCAGGGAGGAGCCAGTCCTCTCCGGTTGCAGCATTTTGCCATTTGCTTAATGCCTTCACCTGATTTTTGACAGAGCCGACAAGAAATAATTTTTCCTTAGCCCTTGTGAGCGCTACATATAGAACTCTCAGCTCTTCAGATAATAGCTCTTTCCTCATCTTTTTTTTCATCGCAACAAGCGGTAATGTTGCATAACTAATTCTCAGCTCTGGATGAATATATTTGCTTCCAAAGCCTAATTCTTTATCAAGTAAGTAGGACTGGTTTAAGTCCATCATATTAAAGTTTCTGCCGAGTCCTGCGGTAAAGACGACTGGAAATTCTAATCCTTTACTGCTATGGATCGTCATCATGCGAACAACGTCCTCTGTTTCACTGAACGTTTTTGCCGCCCCAAGATCATCTCCACGCTCCTGCATTCTTTCGATAAAGCGAAGAAAACGGAACAGCCCTCTAAAAGCAGCTTTTTCATACTGCTTCGCTCGATCATAAAGAGCACGGAGATTCGCCTGTCTCTGTTTGCCTCCAGGCATCCCGCCGACGTAATCTAGATACTGCGTATCGCGGTATACTTCCCAAATCAATTCCGCTACTGAATGATTCATAGAGAAATCACGCCACTTACGCAACAACCTGAAAAATCGTTCTAGTTTTTTGCATGTAGGGTGATCTGAATGAGTCACACTCATAAATGCTTTCACAGCATCATAATAGGTGCCTTTTTTATCACTCGTGCGGATCAGTGCCATTTCATTTTCGTCTAAATGAACAATTGGTGATCTTAATACAGCTGCAAGCGGGATATCTTGATATGGATTATCAATGACTTTTAACAAAGAAAGAATCACAGACACCTCTGTTGCTTCAAAATAACCAGAGGAAAGATTCGCATACACAGGGATTCCCTGCTTCTTCAATTCCTCCATCATTTGCGGTGCCCACGGCATGGAGCGAAGCAAAATCACAATGTCCCGATACTGCAAGTTACGGGTCATTTGCTGTTTTGAATCATACACTTGAAATGGCTGCTCCACTAATTGTCTTATTTTTTTAGCAATGACTCTCGCTTCAAGCTGTACGGTTTCTAGCTCTTCTCGTTCTTCGTCAGTTTCTGCTTCCTGTTGATCTAAATGTACAAGAAGCATTTCTGTCGTTGTATCTTCGCTTTCTGGATAACTCGCTCCAAGCTTTAATTCAGCTTGTTCATCATATTCAATTTCTCCAACTGTTTCCCCCATCAGCTGTTTGAACAAAAAGTTCGTACTGTCTAACACATCTGAACGGCTGCGGAAGTTTTTATTTAAATCAATTCTCTTCCCTGTTTCTTTGCCGTCTGGTGTAAATTGTTTATATTTGTTTAAAAAGAGCATGGGCTCAGCCAGTCTAAAACGATAAATGGACTGTTTTACATCACCAACCATAAACAGGTTGCCCTCTGCAGCATGTTCCCCTTTAGATACAAGCTTTAAAATCGTTTCTTGCACAAGGTTTGTATCTTGATATTCATCAACGAGTACTTCTTCAAACTGCTGTTGATAGTACTTGGCCGCTTCTGTTTCGATCAAATTTCCTTCCGCGTCCTGCTCTGCTAAAATGCGTAAGCAATAATGCTCTAAATCCGAAAAATCCACGATTGATTTTTCTTGCTTCGCTCTTTCGAAACGCTGTCCAAATTGGATGACAAGCTCCACAAGTGTCTCGACCACCGGCTTCATTTCAGCTAAGCTTTTCAAATGCTGGGCCGGACTGCGCATAAAGTATTCATCTTTAAGCTTTTCTAATTGTTTTTTTGCTTGATTGCGTGCATCTGTGGCTTTTTCTAACAGCACAGGGTCATATTCGTCCCCTTTACATGTTTTGAGCCTTTTAAAATTGATGTTTGGCAAAAGCTCGTAAAGCTTCTCAAAATCATCTTGGTGCCTGATTAATTCATTGACTTGCTCTAAATCATCAATAAAATTTTCTGCTCTCGGTGCCGGCCCGCCCGGTTCTTTTGATAGGGCGAGAGCTCGTTCGAGCAGTTCCAGACAGCTTCGAAAAACGAGAGAAAGATCCTCTTTGATATATGGGTAAAACGGTAATTGTTCTACTTTTGTTTGAGCATCTACATCATAAAGAGAAAGGAATGCCCTCATCCATTGCTCAGGTGAAGGGTGAGATCTGGAAAACTCATAAATTCTCTTTACAAGCCATTGCAAGTCTAAATCATGACGATCAGAAGTGTAACGATCAACCAGTTCAAAGAACGCTGGCTTTCCAGCCTTATATTCATCCTCAAACAGTTCATCTAACACTTCATCTCCTAATAATTCTCCTTCTGTTTGATCAGCCAAACGAAAGCCTGGATCAAGGTCAATCTCATAGTAAAAGGTGCGCAAAACCTGCAAGCAAAAGGAGTGCAGGGTGGAAATATTGGCACGATTCATGAGCGACAGCTGTCTTCTCATATGAAGGGACCCGGGGTTTTGGGCTAATTCCTTTTCAAGTGCTTCTGTGATCCGATGCTTCATCTCTGCCGCAGATGCATTTGTGAAAGTCACAACGAGCAGACGATCCACATCAACTGGATCTTCAGGACGGGTCATTTTTCGAATCAGCCGTTCAACCAAAACAGCTGTTTTACCTGACCCTGCCGCCGCCGCAACAAGGATATCTTGTCCTTCTGAAACGATGGCTTCCCACTGGTCATCCGTCCAAGTACTGTTATTCGGTTTTGGTATTTGCATACTGATCCCCTTCTTTTTTGATCCGGTCTATCACAACATCATCCTTTTCAGATGAAAGCACTCTAAATTCATTATCCTCTATCGATTCATCAAATTGGCAAATAGACTTAAATGAACAAAAGCGGCATGGTGTTTGATCCTTCAATTTATATGGATTAATGGCTACCTCGCCATTTGTAATTCTTTCGCCAGCCTCTTCAAACGTGCGCCGAACATGCTGTGTGAGTATATGGAAATGATCTTCACTTAAAACAGCAGAGTCAGAACGGAAAGACCCATCCTTTTTCAAGCCGGCTTGAATGACTTGTGATCTTCCTGATTCAAGCGTTTGATCCATTAGCTTTACCGCTTCTACATCTTCAAGCAATAGACCTTTCATTTTAAATTTCTTGAATATTTCCTGTTCAATTTCATCCTCTGCAAGCGGAATCGGTGCTTGAATGAGCGGATCATGAATATGGAAGTATAAAATGCCAGCTGGTGTTGCTTCTACACCGAGCCACTCCTTCGAATACGTAATGGTCAGGTCTAAGTATGTGAGCATTTGCAAGGCCAGCCCATAGTATACTTCTGCTAGATCAAGACCTTTCTCACTCGATTTGTAGTCGACGATTCTCAACAGCAGCCCTTTTGAACCTTCTGCTTTATCCACCCGGTCAATTCTTCCGACAAGCTCCATCGTGCAGCCATTTTTCAATTGAAAAGTAAACGGCGGAAGTGGTCCTTGGCCTCCAAAGCCTAACTCAAGCCCAACGGGAGAAAATCCACTCACTCTTGCATGCTCACTTAATATAGAAGAGACTCGAATCAAGATTTTCTGGAGCTTTTCTTTAATATAAGCATGCCGGTTAGAGCTTAATAGGATTTCCTTTTGAAGACGCGGAGCAAGCTGTTCGATTGCATGTCTTGAATAGTTGACACAGTCATCCTTCGTTAGGTTTTTCCAATCCTTTTTTTGTTCAACAAGCGTATCTGAAATATGCTTTAAGGCCGAGTGAAACAGCTGGCCGATATCGGGTGCTTCCAATTTATAAAATTGCCGGTCCTTTAGTTTTAATCCGTGGGAAGCAAAGTGAGAAAATGCACACGCATTGAATTTCTCCATTCTTGAAACACTGCCTTGAATGTGATCACCATAAAGTTCTTTTGTGACGTTTGGTTTTAAGCGCTTCGCTCGATTTGTAAAAAACAAACTCGACAAGATGTTTTTTGATACATCCCGATGAGATGACGTCATCAAATAATTATAGACACTCCACCATACACCACTAATGGGATATTGGTTGAGCCATTGCTGCAGCTGCGAGACAGTATACGATAACGAGACATGCTCATTCGCTACAAATTTTAATTGCTCCTTGTCATCCAGCTGTTCCGGGTCTAACACATACAAAGCATGCTCATGATTTGGCATAAGCTCCTGACAATACTTGATAAGAGTCGAAGGCAATAGAGAGCGCCCCTCTTCATCTGACACTGAATAAGACAGATACAAATGATGAGATGGACTCGACAGCGCCTGGTAAATTAAAAATTGCTCATCTAGCAGCCGTTCCTTTCCTGTCTCTGCCAGCTCTGCTCCTGCTCGTTTTAACCATTCCCTGTCATCCTCAGACAATACACTTTCGTCAGAAGGGCGTGCGGGAATAACGCCATCATTTACCCCAATGATAAACATACACTTCACTTGATACATTCTAGATAAATCCATACTTCCGATAAATACTTGGTCGAGTGAAGGCGGAATTAAAGCGAATTTTAAAGAAGCCAATCCTGTATCCATCATCTGTTGGAATAAAGGAAATGAGAGCTCCTCCTCACCGAGCATTTCAACAAATTCATCCATTAATTGAATAACAGCATCCCATACTTGTCCATGCTGCATGGCTTCAGCTAATCTACCTGCTTCTTCAGCTTCCAGCCTAGCCTTTTCAAGTTTATCCGGCACTTGTATTTCCTCTAAAAAGACATAGACTGCCTCTACCATGTCTTTTACCTTTTGCGCTTTTTTCAGCCTTTTTTGCAATTGGAAAAGCGGAGGTGCGATCCATTCCTTTACATCATTCAGCATCTGTTCCATTTCAATTTCTTGATCTGTTTGTCCAAAATCCTCATCTAATGATTGGAACCGCCTGTAATGGAAACGGGAGCCGTTTGTCCAGCGTTCTCCTTTTACACCATAAGCAATACAGTAGTTTTCAAGCTGATCTGCCTGTTCTCTCGCTTTGTTTCTGGCAAGTTCGAGCGGAAATAAGAACTCTGTCTTCACGCATCGAAACACGGCCTCATACCGCCAGTTTCCTTTTATGACATCCATGCTCGAACGAATCAATTCAATGAGCGGATGATACTGCATCGATTCATTTCCATCAATAAAAAAAGGAATATCGTAATCTCGAAAAACCTCTTTTAACGTATCTTTATAGTCGTCTACATGCCGCGCTACAATCGAAATATCTCGCAGTCTAAGTCCTTCTTCTCTCACTAAATGAAGAATTTCTCTCGCTACTCCCTCAATTTCAGCTCGTTTACTCGCACTTTTAGATACTGTGAGATGAGGAGTGACTTCCTGATATGGCTGCACCGGTCTCTGCTCATATTGCCGTTCTAAATAAGCAAGATCCGGCGTATGAAGATGACGTTTATTTCTCTCCAAAATGTGCTCAGAAATGGCCGCTCCGCACTCTTTGGCAAGTTGATAGAGCTGGAAATACGTTTTACCTGTCATACGAAATAAATCAAGTTCATTTGGCTGCTTATCATGATAGGAACGATCCACTGTGAAAGCAGCCGTTATTTTCTCAGCATGCAGCAGAAGCTGTTCAATGACGAGGAGCTGCTGTGGTGTAAATTGATAAAAACCATCTATATAAATGTGTGCTCCTTTTATTTCTTCAGATAAAGGAATTTGCTGCGTGAGAAGTGTCAAATAGTCTTCTGAGTGCACATATTCATCTTGTAAATGCTGCTCCATCTGCTGATAAAGAACATGCAGATCATGCAATTTCTCGGCTGCCCGTCTTTCTTCTGTATACTCTGAATGCATGCTCGATAATGAAATTTTTTCAATATCCTCCGGCAGCATGCAGTATCTCTTGAACTCAGCCATCGTCTTTTCGATTTGCTCCACAAACCCCGGCTTATCACTCGCTTTTTTGAATACCTTAAACTTTTCTTTCTCCTCTTCAATCACTTTTCTTAAAAGCATTTGAATTCCTGTGCTTGTCACAAATTGCCGGTTCGCTCCGCCAGTCTGCTGTAAAATAGACCAAGCAAGACGCGTGAAACTAAATACTTTGGCCCTGATCATCCCGCCAGCTTCAGACGTTTTTGCAAGCTCGTATTCCATTAAGAATGTCATTTGATCCGGGACTAAAAAAATGATTGGCGGACCCAACGGATCAAGCCGAAGCTGTTCTTTGATTTCCTCTAAGATTGCAGTCGTTTTTCCACTCCCCGATCTGCCTGCTAATAACTGAATCTCCACGCTCCACAACACCTTTCTTATGTACTCATATTCTAGCGAAAATAAAAGTAAATAGCTATTTTCCCCTTCTCCTTCCTAAAAAGATATAGGCACCTTTCCTTACTCTTCTCATATCATAAACCATCATGAACTCAAAGGAGGCTGGCAATATCATGTATTACAGTTATTATGACTACTCGCCATATGACATGCGCCAAAACACAAGAATCATTTCAGATCTTGAAAAAGCAATCAATGGTGAATATTCTGCGATCCAATGCTACGAAAAACTTGCCCAAAGAGCAAAAACTCCTGAGGCAAAAAAAATCATTCAAGAAATACGCCAGGATGAAGTCAGACACTATCAACTATTTTCAAAGCTATATTATTCTTTAACAGGTAAAAACCACAAACCAAGCATAACAGAACCTTGTCCAGATCAATTTAGAGAAGGGCTTCTTTTCGCATTTAAAGATGAACAAAGAACGGTCGATTTTTACTTAACGATATCAGATTATGTCCGGGATCAAGGAACAAAAGAGCTGATGAAACGTATCGCTCAAGATGAACAGCAGCATGCTGTATGGTTTTTATATCTTTTAACGCACCATGTGTCTTAGATAGTCCTATTTTAATAGGAGATCGTATGTTCCGTCAAAAAATGAAATTGTCTTTTTATTCATTCAATCTATAAAATAAAGGACGATTCTCAGCAAACCTCTCATCTCTTTCACTTTTTCAAACGTGAAAACGACAATTTGTAAATAAAAAAACTCCTTTGCCACAAATAGCAGAAGGAGTTTTTTTCATGATCGCTTAATGAAATTTTGCTTCATTGCTTTGCTGCTGATGTTTTAGCATCCCATCAATGGACAGCATCTTACTGCCGCTAAGTGTTAAATAAAGCGCCATGACAAGCAGCGATAGTTCAAATTCATAACCGCCCACAAATCCTTTAGAAAAACCAACCGTCATAATCGCCACAGCCATAATGGGTACAAATAAGGCTGCGAAAATACGTGTTCCTAGACCTAAAATCAAGGCGATACCACCGACTAGCTCAATTGTCTTCACAATATAGGCCATAAATTCCGGTATACCGATTTGTCCAAAGAATGCCGCTGTTCCTCCCAGACCCCCTTGATATGCCTGAAGTCCGTGTAGAAAGAAGATAATACCTAAAATAACACGTACAAAAAGTGTTCCTATTTCTTGATTCGTTTTCATATAGTGATTTCCTCCTGTTTTTACACTACATAATGTAATGTTAATTAGTAAAAAAAAATTAGTAATTTAGATTAAGCATAATCATTAAGACCACCATGAGAATGGTTGATGTGACAATGGGAATGATGGGTACATTGAAAGGAATATTGTATGTTGGATTTAAGATCTTTTGTATTCTTAAATTCAATGCCCGATCTCCAAAGGATACCGCAAACTTCGTTTGTTTTTGAAACTGAGTTCTCTTTTTAATGAGTTTCAAAAGGGCTTGCCCTACTCCAAGCTCAGTGCCTGTCTGCCGAATCGCATAGTCATCTGCGATCACTTCACGAAAAACGGAATAGCTTTGTCTCATATGCTTTAACACTGGAATGTACCAAATAACTTTTGTGAGCATTGAGAATGTGAAGGCCTTTAAAGGATCATAGCTGTATTTGTGGTGCAATTCATGATGAACAACAGCGTCAATCTCCTCTTCATCCAGCATGTCCATGAGAGACGTTGATAAGTAGACCTTTGGGTGAAGCATCCCCATGGCGAAAGCAAGCGGTTCATGACAATGAAACACAATGATGTCGTTTGCATATTTCTCAGATAAAGATTCGGTCGAGTGGTGATCAACTGCAAGCATGAGATTTTGCTTGAATTGAATGTACGTTTTGATTTGCTTCGTCATATAGAAAATCGCAAATCCCAGTGTGTAGAGGACTAAAGCATCTAGAAAATATTTCAAAGGAGTGAATCCATAGAATTCGAGAACAGATTGGCATACATGAATGAGATTATATGCTTGATTCCAACCAAAAAAGCTTGAAAGCACGTAATACCCCATCTGATAAAAAATCGTTAAACCAATCAATATACCGCCTAAAAATAGCAGGCTCGATTTCATTTTATTCATTTTGCTGCTCCTCTTTTTTGGATGCCAGCCTTGCTTCAAGCACTTTGAGTAATTCAGGGTCAGCACTTTCAATTGCATCCACCATATGATTCACTGCCAGTGGACCAAAATCGTCCATCAGTCCTTGCGTAATCCATTTTGTCTGCTCATTTAGAAATTCTTCTTTTGTTAAAATGGGATTATAAATAGATGAACGCCCTTTTGTTTTCTTCTCGACAATTCCCTTTTCGGTTAAGCGGTTCAGCACAGTCATCACTGTGTTGAAATTAATCGGCTTTTCATCTGACAGCTTCTGCTGCACTTCTTTAATCGGCATATCCTCACCTTGATAAAGGATTTCCATAATTCTTCCCTCTAAAGGACCGAAAAAACGATTCAATCCCTTTTCATTATATTTAAAAGAAGGAATTTTCATGTAATCACCTCACACTATGTAGTGTAGTGTAATTGAAAATGATAGTCAACTGATAACTAAAATAGGGGAAAATCGTTGTATATTGTTTTTGTTTATGGTAAAAATTATATCTTTACTTTTATCAAGAGGCTATCTTGCTCTTGATAAGATAATCTTATGAAAAAGGTAAAAAAATTCGTATTTTATTTATAAAGACTTTTGTATTATAGTAAAGATAACAACATTTCACTTACTGAACAAATTTATAGGAAGAAGGTTTACATGTGATGAAACAAGGAAACAGCCTTCGAACCGATCTCATTTTGATCGCGATAAGCGGTTTAGGTGGATTTCTTTTGTCTTTAACAGGAATGTCTATTGGCTGGATGGTCGGTACATTAATCACAGCTGCATTTATTGCCATGCGACGTCCCACCCTGTTTCAGCGTAAAGGAAACAACACCTTGCGTATTCACAGCAGATGGCTACTCCTTGGTCAATTCATTCTCGGAATCGAACTCGGACAGAAAATGAACATGAAAGTTCTTCATATTTTTGCTGAACATTGGCTCCCTGTGAGTTTCATGCTCGTTTTTTCTATTCTACTGGCGATGCTCTCTGGTTTTGCCTTATGGAAGCTGAGTAAAACAGATATGCTGACCAGCTTTGTCGGAACAGCCCCAGGCGGTTTATCTGCTATGCCAGGGATTGCCCAAGAGGTTGGAGCAAATACAGCCGTTGTCAGTCTCGTACAAACAACACGTGTATTAATGGTGGTACTCACCATCCCATTTACGGTGTTCTATTTAAATACAAAAAATCCAGCGGATGCAGCTGCAACCGTGCAAGGGAGCGCCTTTTCATCCGGCGTTTTCACCCTGTCAAATATCTCGTGGACTGCTGCACTTATTTTAGGTGCCTGGCTTATTTCACGCCTCGCGGTTCGGCTTCATTTCCCTGCCCCTTGGCTGATTGGCAGCATGTTAGGAGTTGCAGCTCTTCAAGTAGGTGCAGGTGCGCTCATAGGTCATGATTTGATTCCTTATTGGCCAGCACAAGCGAATATCGCATCACAGGTATTTCTCGGCGCAACCATCGGTTCAAAAATGAATAAACAGATGTTTGTCGGGCTAAAAAACACGTTAATTGTAGCCGTCGTCAGCTCAGCAGGATTGATTGCTGCAACGGTTCTCAGTTCAATTGCCATTGCAGAGGTCACAGGCATTTCTGTCATTACAGCCATTCTTGCCTTTTCGCCTGGCGGTATTGCAGAAATGGCAACAACAGCAGTCACACTCCATGAGGACTCAACCTTTGTAGTAGCTGTACAAGTCGTTAGAATCATTCTTGTCATTGCGATGCTGCCACCGTTTTTTCGATTCTTACATCATGTCTGGGCAAAAAGACATCCTGAATATAAAGCCGCAAAATAAAAAAAGAGACGCTTTGCATGTGCAGAGCGCCTCTTCTTTTATTCATTCTGATTTCTTTTGACACCAACTACTCGATCCTTTGAAATCGTTCCAAAATGCCGGCTGTCGAAGCTATGTATTCGGTTATCTCCGATTACGAAGTAATGGTTTTTTTTGATTTTATCTTGTCCTGTGATGGCTTTCAGCTGAAAATCTCCTGTCAGGACATTCCCCATTTTATGTTTTTTCTGCTCTTTTAAATAGGGTTCTTTCCATTTTTCCCCATTGACAAATAACTGATCATCTACATACTTGATCGATTCTCCTGGGAGCCCGATGACCCTTTTGATCAAAATTTGATTTTTAGGGCCGTGAAATAACACATAATCAAACCGGCTAATTTTCGTGAGTTTTGGCGAGAACTTGTTGATTAATAATTCTGTTCCATCTGTAAATGTGGGGTCCATACTAACCCCTTCTACTTTATACTTCACAAACATGAAATTCTTTACCTGGAACAATAAGACGATGCATGTAATAATCATCAACCATAGCAATGGCTTCTTTTTCATTAAGAGCCTCCTTTGTCCTCACGCTTGCTCATTCGAATGTTCAACCTATTTTCTACTCTCTTTCCAACATACCATAATAAAACGATAACTAGAACCGCAAAAACACTTCTTAACGGATTCTTTACTAAAGCAGAAAGATCATAACCAATAAAACTAATGATAAAGAGCATGACACACTTACCAGCTAAAGCAGCTAATGAAAATTGCCACATGCTAATTCTTGATAAGCCTGCGACAACATTGACAGCCGCAGAAGGTGTAAAAGGAAAGCAGAGTAAAATAAATAACGGACCAAATCCCCGCTTTTCTACCCAAAGCATTAATTTCTTAATGGAAGGGTGTCTGCTGATAAAGTTCAGCATTCTCATCTGTCCAAATTTTCTGATCAGTAAAAAGACAAGAATAGAACCTGCACTTGCACCGATCCAGGTTAATAAAAAGCCTTCCCAAAGGCCGAATGCATTCGCATTTGCCACCGCAAACGCCACGAGTGGTAAAAACGGAAGAAATGCTTCAATCAGAGGAAGCAATATAGCGACAATTGGTCCAAAGGCCTTGTAGCTTTCAAAAAATGATGTGATATTTTCATGAGTAAATAGAGAAAGAAATGATGTCAACTTGTTTGACTCCTTCAAGGTTTGTCTACATTTCATTTTACATGGAAAACATAAAAATATACAAATGAATACCACTCGCCCCCCTTGAGATTGTTTGACTCATTCGATATAATAAATAAGAACATTTGTTCTATTTTTAAAGAAAGCAGGCTTGGACATGACGAGACTATCAAGAATACAGCTTCAGATGATGGAACAGGCCATCTTTCTCCCAATGGTCATCTCCATCCTCAATCGTGATCTGACACACTTAAAACAACATCAAACATTTAAATTAAATGAACCATACATTCAGCTTGTGACCTCCGTGTTAAAGGAAGCACAGAAAGCACTTTACGAACTGAAGCAGCATTTACGTAAAGAAAACATGAAGGTACAGCAAATTGAACACGATGAAGGATTTACAACGTATCTATTTATCATAAATGGCTATGAAGAAAAGCATAAATACTTTAATCCGCGTATACGTCACCGGGTAGAGGAACTGCTGACTGGATATTTTCTGCATCAAGCAAATTAACTTCTTGCTGAAATGCGGCGTGGTACCCATTCAAAGAAAAAAGCCTGCCGCGGCGGCAGGCTCCTTCTTATTTATGAAGCTGTTTTCTCAGCTCTGTTCTAACTTCTTCTAATCCTGGTCCATCTAACTCAAAGTAATACACATTCCCAGGCTGATAATCATGGCCCTTTAGCTGAATCGTATCCACTGATTTCAATGAGCTCAGTAATGGAAAAAGACCGATGAACTGCTTCATGGAAAGATTGGTTGAGACATTATCACCAAGCGTATCAATGATGTTGTCATATGACGGGATCGAAGAAATCGATTTAGATTTTTCGAAGATGGCTTGAAGTGCCTCCATTTGGCGTTTTCCGCGCATGAGGTCACTATCAGCCTTTCTCGTTCTCACAAAGGCTAAAGCTTCTTCACCATTTAACGTATGTGTTCCTGTTTGCACATGAACTTTCCCTTTTGAATCCTTTTCCATTTGTTTTGCGATGCCTTCATCTTTAATCGTTACGTCAATTCCATTTAGCTCATCCACAATGTCTTGAAACGCCTTAAAGTTCCCTGAAATCACATAGTCTACAGGAATGTTCAACAAGTTTTCGACCGTTTTGACTGACAAATCTGCACTCCCAAACGCATGGGCGTGAGCAATTTTATCATATCCTCTCCCTGGTATATCCACATAAGCATCACGAGGAATACTGAGAAGCTTAATGGTTTTGTCTGTTCGATTCACCGCCGCCAGTAAGACCGCATCACTTCTTGCTTCGTCTACCGTTTCACCTGGACGGCTGTCAATTCCAAGCAGCAGCACCGAAAAGCTGTCCTTTCCTGGATCAAAAGCTTTCACACGCTTTTGCGAGGTGTCTCCTCTTTCTAATGATACTTGCGCCTTATTCGACGCTTTTGAAATTTTATAGTATGCGTATCCAGTCACGGACACTGCCATCACCATGACAAATGCCATGATAAACAGCACGGCTTTTACCCAAGGCCTTAGTCTTCTTTTTGATCTTTTTTCCTTCATCCTTTCCGAACCCTCACTCTATCTTAGTCTATCAATGTAGGTTCCACTATAACATATTTTGATGAAAGTTTCCTGCATGCAACATATTTTTATGAATCCACAATAAAAAAGCCGTTCAAGATGAGCAGCTTTCGTCCATTATTTTTGGCTAATTCCTTGTTTTACTTCATCAATCATGGCAGTGAATGATTCAAGACCGCCGCCAGATAAATACCACATGTCAGAGTTCAAATACACCACATGGTTGTTTTTGACTGCTTTCACTGATTTCACATAATCATTTTCAACAAGCTGTTTCGCAGACGTTTCTTCTCCGATCGCTGCGCCTCGGTCAACGACAAATAGATAATCTGGGTTCGTTTTGACCATGTATTCATACGAAATGCTTTGTCCGTGTTTATCAGATGGCTCAAGCTTTTGATCTGCCGGTGTGATACCAAACACATCGTGGATGAGACCGTATCTTGACTTAGGACCAAAGGCTGTCATTTTGCTGTCGTTCGCCATGATTACCAGTCCATTTTTCTTTAACTCTTTTGCTTCTTTCTTTAAAGCATCCACTTTTTGATCAATGGCAGCTAGTTCTTCTTTGACTTTGTCTTCTTTATCAAAAATCTTGCCTAAAGTTGCGGCATTCTTTTTAAATGATTCCATATAATTGGCATTGTCTACATCCATATAAATCGTAGGGGCAATTTCAGAAAATTCATCGAATGCATCTGCTTGACGGTGCTGGATAATGATTAAATCCGGCTTGATTTCTGCAATTTTTTCAAAGTTCGGCTCTTTTAATCCGCCGACATTTTCATATTTGTCTCCTTCATATTTAGACAAATATTTAGGTACCACTTGTTTCGGTAAAGCTGTTACATTCACACCTAGTTTGTCTAGCGTATCAAGGCTTCCCATATCAAACACGACCACTTTTTTCGGGTTTTTCTTGATCTTTACACCATCTTTATTCAGCATGTCTTTTACCGTCACAGTTTCTTCTTTAATTCCTTCTGTTTTTCCTTGATTTCCGCAGGCAGCGAGTACCACGATCGCTGTTAATACAGTCATCATCCATATCCATTTTTTCATACGTGATCACCTCTTTATTTTTTAAGAAAAATATAAGCAAATACGCTCACCGCGAATAACTTCAATCGGTATGCGCATGTCATAAATTTGTTCAAGTGCATCTGTTTGAATCACTTCGTCCACTCCACCTTCTTTAATAACCTGTCCATCTTTTAAGGCGACGATATGATCGGAATACACAGAAGCAAAGTTAATATCATGAAGAACCACAACAATTGTTTTCCCAAGATCTTTGACGAGCTGCTGAAAGAGCTTCATCATCTCGACAGAATGATTCATATCCAAATTGTTTAAAGGCTCATCTAAGAAAATATAATCTGTATCCTGCGCCAGCACCATTGCAATAAAGGCTCTTTGTCTTTGTCCACCGCTCAGTTCATCTACATATTGATGCTGGATATCAGCAAGCTTCATGTATTGGAGAGACACATCGATCATCTTCTCATCCTCTTTAGTCAGACGGCCCTGTGAGTAAGGGAAACGGCCAAAACTGACAAGCTCCCGAACGGTCAGCCGCACATTCATATGATTGGCCTGCTTTAAAATACTCATCTTCTTCGCAAGTTCCTGCGGAGGGTATGCGCTATATGGGTTGTCTTCTAAATAAGCTGCACCTGAGTCTGGCTGAATCAGCCGGCTCATAATGGATAAAAGCGTGCTTTTCCCCGCACCATTCGGACCAATGAGAGAGGTCAGCTGTCCCTTTTTCACACTGATTGTTGTGTCGTGAAGCACTGTTTTTCCGTTATACGTCTTACTGACGCCCTTCATCAAGACCATGAACGACTCTCCTTTAACAGTAAATAAATAAAATACAGTCCGCCGACTAAATCAATCAACACACTAAGCGGCGTTTGAAAAGTAAATACTTTTTCTACAAGAAATTCCCCGCCTACAAGGGCAATCACACTAATAAAAAAAGAGCCTAATAGCAAGTATGTATGCCGGTATGTCCGAAAAAGCTCTCGTGCGACGTTTACGACGAGTAAGCCGAGGAACGTAATCGGTCCGACAAGTGCCGTTGCGATAGACACAAGGACAGCTATTACGATCAGCATCTTTTTTGTGACACTGTCGTAGTCAATGCCTAGATTCACCGCATGCTCCTTCCCAAGAGACATGACATCTAATTTGGAGCGGAATGTCCAAATGTAAACACACAGCGCCGCAAATAAAACAGAAGCAATCAGTAAGATGTCCGTGTTCATGTGATTAAAGCTTGCAAAGGATTTATCCTGTACGACTTGATATTCATTCGGATCGATCAGCATTTCCATAAACGAAGAAAGACTTTTGAACAATGTCCCAAACACAATTCCAACAAGCAGAAGCAAGAAAATATGTTTATTTTTGCGTTTGAACATGACTGTATACAGCAGCACAGAAAATAGAATCATCAGCCCAACGCAAAGGAAAAAATTAAAATTCTTATTGACGATCATTAAATGAGTCGACCCAAACACATAAATAATTGCTGTTTGCAAAAACAAGTACAGTGCGTCTAAACCCAATATGCTCGGCGTTAAGATTCGATTGTTGGTCAAAGTTTGGAAAACAACAGATGAAAAGGCAATCGCGCCTCCCGTTAATGTCATCGCAAGCACTTTCTTTAAACGACTTGGGACTGTGTACGGCCAGTACCCCATTTGAAAGGTAATAAAAATTACGATCAACACGGCTGCAATGGCTGCAATCAGGCATAATATACGTTTCTTATGCATAGCGTTTCCTCCTTAATAACATGTACAGGAAGATCGCACTTCCGATGATGCCTACCATGAGTCCAACTGATATTTCATATGGATAAATGATCACCCTTCCGAGCACATCACAAATCAGAACAAAAATAGCTCCTAGTAAAGCTGTATGCGGGAGGCTTTTTTTCAAGTGATCGCCGCGGTAGATCGATACAATATTCGGAATGATTAATCCAAGGAATGGCAGCATTCCGACAGTTAAAATGGTGACAGACGTAATCATTGAAACGATCACCAATCCAACCGCCATCACACGTTTATACGTTAAACCTAAGTTAACGGCAAAGCTCTCGCCCATGCCTGCCACTGTAAAGCGGTCAGCATATAAATACGCAATGATCAATAGTGGAACGCTCACATAGAGCAGTTCATAACGCCCTTGGACAATAAGAGAAAAATCTCCTTGAAGCCATGCGGATACGTTTTGGATCAAATCATATTTATAGGCTATAAACGTAGATATTGAACTGACAATCCCCCCAAACATTAAGCCGACTAATGGTACATAAATCGTATCGTTCACCTTAATATGCCGCAGGATTTTTAAGAAAAGAAGATTCCCAGCTAAAGTAAATAGAAACGCAATCCCCATTTTCATAAGCGGATTCGCTTGTGTAAAAACAAGCATTGCTACTAAAATACCAAGCTTCGCCCAATCCATCGTTCCTGCAGTGGTTGGTGAAACAAATTTATTCCTCGTCATGCTTTGCATAATAAAGCCGCATAAACTAAGGCTCATACCAGCAAGTACAATACTCACAAGACGCGGGAGGCGGCTTGAAACTAACGTGTGCACTTGTTCATCTGTTAAATGAAACAGCTGTAAAATGGACAGATCCTGTACACCGACAAACAGAGATATACATGCCAAACATACAAATAACAAACTTAATTGATACAATTTCATACAGGTTTCTCTCTTTCTATCAAGCTCTATCCGCCACAAATGATTATCATTATCAATTAAGCGACAGTTCATATATTATCACATCTAGTGAAATATTCAATAGCGGTATGAAAAAGACGCAAACTCAAAAAAACAGCCTGCGGCAGCGGCTGCTTTTTTCATCATGATTGAATATTCAATTGAAATTGTCCCTTCAATTCCTCTTCTGCTTCTTGAAATAACTGACGCAAGCTCTCAGCATAATCACCAAGAGCGTCTTTGCTCGTTTGAAAATTCACCCATGTCAGCTCTACTGGAAGAGTCACCTCCCCTGTCAAACAGTCCCAAAGGGCATCAAGATTTTTTCCGTAATAGTCAGGAAGGTGTAAAACTGTTTTTAGCTGGTCATGAAGCTCTTCTTGCGACCTGCACGCTGCACCGTCAAGCTGCACTTTTTTCATGTTCATCTTCCCCTCTCCTCTCTATATTTTAAACGAATTGGAGGAGAAAGAGAAAGATGGACATCTTACTTTTGTTTCTGCCCGGCACCTGAAATTAAGAGAATGAGACAGGCAGCAAAAGCAGCTGGTGTTGGCTTGAAAGCAATCGAAGGGATTACTACTAGGATTCGCCTGTACGGACGAAAGCATGATTCAAGAGGGCGTTCGCCGTTTAAAGAAAATCCTTCACATCTAAAAAAGCCTGGAAGGTTTACTTCCAAGCTTTTTTAGGATGATTGCTGAATTTGACCTACTTCTTCAATAAATGCGGCTGTTTGCTGCAAGCCATCCTGAAAATGATGGGTAGCGGAAATAAACAGCTTTTCTTGATCGGGATGCTTCAAGAGCTTTTCCACCTTACTGATCCCTTTTTCAAAGGAAGCAAGACCTGTCTTTAATTGTTCATCGGCCTTTTGATAAGCGGCTGGAACTTCTTGATGATCCAGCCCTTTTTGAATCACACGATCAAATGCTTTCGTCGCTTCTGTCAATTTTTTATTTGTTTGGATTTTTCCATGTCCATCTGAGATAAACTGATCTGTCATATTTTCATATGCTTTATTTAATTCATCCATATAAGACTGCACCCATTGTTCATAAGCAGCTTCTTTTGTGTCTTGCTTTGAAGGCGGCTGATCTGCTTGCTGACAGGCTGCTAGTAATGTCAAAGTTAGGATAAATAGCAGCACCAAATGTGATTGTTTTTTCATACAGAGCCTCCATTTCTTCATCCCATTCGTTCATATCGGTCAAATATAAGCATCCTTTACCACATAAGATTTCTTTTATTGTAACAGACAAGCTCGTGTCACTTCTGTGATTTATGAGTAAATGGATGAAAATACGTCAAAGGATCCACATTTCCCTGTCATTTCCCAATACAACCAATAGACGATGAGACATACGTATTTGGTTTCAATGAATTCATCTTTATGATGTAGCAGCGTCTTTTTACATTGCATTCATGCTTGATAAGAGATCCAGCGGCTGCTCTGCCGCTGGCTTTTGACTAATATCTGTTACGAAGCTCCCTTAATATAAAATCGTATACGAGATTGAGCTGCTGTTCCTTTGGATACAGCATAAATTCTTGTTTCTTCGGAAGACCGCCATCAAGACGATCTTGAAATTTCGTTCGGAGATATGCTGTCCGGTGCACCTGACTCTCAAATGATTTATATGAGACATCAAGTTTGACGGTTTGCTCATTTGTAAAGGTGACCACCGTGTCTCCGAGGGATGATTCTTGGAAGGTATGAATGTATTTGTGGGAGATCCAGCCGCACTGAGGACGGTTGGATGAATAAGTTGGGAAGAAATACAGATGATTGGATGAGTCAATCACAATTGGGGGTTTGTGAGAAATACCATTGGGATGTTTTTAGGTGTTTTTAGTCATTTTTAACCTTTCATCAAATACCCCATCAACACTCAAAAGCGATCATATGTTCTTGTTCGTTTTTGAGTGTTTTTTGGTTTAGGCATCAAAATGGCATCAAAAAAGCCATCCATGAGGACAGCCAGGTGTGAGCAATATAAGAAGAAGTTAATCATTGAAATATACGAATTTTTTTAATCCCGTTTCCGCGGGTAAACCGTATATTCTAATTATACACCACACTTAGACACCGAACAAACATTCTGTTAAAATGTTTTCGAGGTGAGAGTATGACTGATCTCGAAAGGAAAATTTATCGTATCATTTATAATATGAGCAGGTTTCGCAAGAATCCAACAATGGAGGATCTGAAAAGGAAAACGGGTAAAGATGAGACAGCGATCCGTAAGTCGGTTAAGAACCTTATGTCTCGTGAAGAGCTTAGATGGGATAGGGAGAAGAAGGAATGGCAGTTTAAATAAAAAAAGCTCACCTAAGAGGGAGCTATAAAAATATCTATCTATTAATTTAAAACAACTGTTTGCCTTGTCCTTTTCCAAACCAATTTTCAATATCGGAGAATTGATTTACAGGACTCTTATATCCTGTTATGGATATCATGTCATTCAAAATTTGTTGGCCCTCACTAGCAGTAATAAAATCCTTATCATAGGCATCGAATAGAATACCCAAACTGCCCATTAATGGAATTTTATTCCTTGTACAAAACTTTTTGGTTGCTCTTAAATCATCTGATCCCACAGTCCACCCTTTTTCCTTAGCAATAGCCATAACTGCCGATTCACCTGCACCGAACTGCCTATTTAATTTAGCATATTCCAGACAAATGTTAGGGTAATCAACAAAATTAATTGAAAATTCCTCCATCCATTTTTCTTGCAATGCGTCTCTTACATTTTCATGTAACTTTTCACCGATTATACATTCATTTATTACTTCAGTAGGCAAAATAATATTTCCTGAATATAAGTTTTTTAAAATCTCTATTTGTTCAGTTCTTCCGAAGCGAATTATAATTCCTGTATCACAAACAAGAGGAGGTAACTTAAGCATAGTCTTCCTCCTCGATAATATGAGATTGTTCTTCATTTAAACTTAATTGATCAATTGTCATATCAATGTCTTTTAAAAACTCTTCTAATTTTTTTTCACTAATTTCATCATTTTCAAAAGCTCTCATTGCTTTTTCGATGTACAACTGGGAGTTATATATTTTGTCGTCAATCTCGTATATTTCTGTTGGATACCCATGCCTTAATGCCTCTGTTTTTATTTTTATGGTGCTTTTATAGAAATCATACTCCTCTTTCGAAATATGACCTAAATTATAAACCCTATTGAGCATGGCGCTCCAACTTACATTAAAGTGTTGTTGAAGGTAAATTATATCAGTATATTTAAGATTCTTACTACCTCCATCAGTTCTTTTAATCACATACTTTAATATTCCTTCCTCAGGCATCAAGAAATGAGAAGCAAATAAATCTGCTGCCTTTTCTATCTCCAAATCCTGATTAAATTTATTTACCGCGCAAACCCCCCCCATAATATGGGAATCATATAAATAATGAGAAAGTTCATGTGCAGCTGAAAAAATCTGATGTCCTAGTGTCTTATTAGAATTAATAATAACTAAATGTGCATCTTTACTTTTCATGAACATTGCTGAAGCTTTTCCCTTAAAAGGTCTTTTAAAGAGGAATATCCCTTCACTTTCCAAAAGTTTGAAAATATTGTGGATTGGTTCATCACCTAATCCCATACTGTTTCTAACTTCATTTGAACGACTTTTTGCAACAGCTATGAGTTTTTGCATTAATTAAGCTCCTCACAAATCTCAGTTAATATCCCAATATTAACCAACACTTTCCTAGACCAATTAATTGTTTGTTGATCATCATTTTCTAAATCTGCCGCTCTAAAAGCAATTTTAACATCAACTTCTTCTTCATTTTCTTGGAAAAAATGATCCAATGCAAAACCATATAGATCGGCCATATTTTTCAATAATACAGTGTCAATTGGTCCGCTTCCTTTTTCAATGGAAATTAACTTTTGACGACTAATATTCAAACTCTCAGCAGCTTCTTGCTGTTTTAACCCACTAATATTTCTTGCATTTTTAAGTTTCGTACCTAACTCTACATGAGTAAGCATGAAATTCCCTCCATTCAACACACTTTAGTGTATTCTCCTCTATTGTACACAAAACAAAACAAATTATACAGAAAAATTTCCTTCATGTCATAAAAAACAGACATTTTATAATAAGTGGCAAATGGAAGACAATCTCTATCTCTTATTCATAAGGGCGGTATTTCTTCCGCCCTTCTTTTAATTCTTTTTCAAGAGCCTGTACATGTTGTAACAAAAACAAAGCAACTGTTCCAACCTTTTTGACCGGCTTGAGCTTTCCAGAACTCACAAGAGCGCTTAAGCGTTGACGTGTTACTCCAAGTATTTCCCCTACTTCTGCTGTCGTTAAAACTTCTTCTTGAATAAACCTAATTTTTTCGCTTTCTTTCATATCGTTTTTCTCTCCACATCATAATTAATCCTTTTAATAAGGTGATTACAACGGCTGCCAGTAATACAGTATTCGCAATTTTTCCAGACATACTCTGATTTGTGGAATCAATTACAACAATACCAGCGATCAAGATTAACATAACCGCAAAATCAGCTGTGCTATAGTGTTTAAAGTATTTTCTCATATTATTGTGGACGTGGGCTTTTACGGTATACTGTAACACGCTTTTGCAGTATACTATATAGAGAGTAAGGGGATTTCTCCCCTTTTCTCTAGTGTGTTTAGCGCTTCTTGCTTGTCCGGCGGGAGCGCTTTTTCTTTTTCTTGCTACGCTTTTCGTTTTCCTTCGTCCATATGTCGTAGATATGTTTTATGATGGTCACGATACCTGCGGTAGCAAGAATCCAGTTTCTCACCTCGTCCACTTAAGCACCTCCTTTCTATATTTTAATTATACCATACCTATTTACAACCGTCAATAGATAAAGTGAGCTTCTCTTTGTTTATTATGTATTTATTTTACTTTTATGGAAATGATTATATTGTAATCACAAATGATAAAATGAAAGGAAGGAATTAAATGTCAGAATTTGTATCTAAACGAATAAACGTTGATGATGCTTCAGCCAGAGGAGATAACTTCGAGTTTTTAGTTGTGACACATTCTATGGAAGCGCCTATTGTTACTTTAGCAGATAACTCCCATTTTCCTCACGTCCGTGATGTATATGCAAGACAAACAGATAAACACCATGATGTACAAGGTGTTCATGTATCGGTACGATTTGAAAGTACTCCAGCAGGAAAAGGGACTGGTTTTTCTATTAATCTTGCCCAGCCTGGTATGAGGCCAAGTTGTGAAGATGGTAGAAATTATTTAGTTATCCCTTTGGTATAAAAGGTTTGAGCCCTCTTAAGTGGAGGGCTCTTATTTTAATTGAGCAAAGCTTCAAGCTTCGCTTTTGTTTTCGGTCCATAAATGCCGTCAGCTTTTAGTCCATTGATCAACTGGAACCGTCTGAGGGCATCGGCTGTTTTCGGTCCATAATAGCCATCAATACCGTTGTTTTTTGCTCCCTTTTCAGGATAGAAGAAAAGAGCGGCTAGGGCTTCCTGTACGGCTTTTACTCCTGTCCCCTTTGTAAGAGGCTTGGTTACTTTTAAAATGCCAGAAGGCAGGTTGGAAGTCTTTTTAGCAGGCTTGGAAGCTGCTGTTTTGGATGGTGCTGCTTTTGTTGGTTTAACAGTTGGCTTTTTATTGGTGTGAGCAACGGCGATTCCTGCTTTGAAACTGTCCCAACGATTAAGCAACTTACGAGGACATTCTTTCCCGCTCCAATGCTTATGCGGCACAACGTTTGCCAATGGAATCCCTTGATCCTGCATTAACTGGCGAATCAACCATTGAGCATTTTCGACCGCCTTCTCAAAATTGCCGTCTGTATTTTCACAAATTTCAATGCCGATCGACTTCATGTTGCCCGTGCCTCTGCCGTCTCCTGCGTGCCAACCGTTTTCATTCAACGGCAAATGTTGATAGATACAATTTTCATCCACAGTGAAGTGCCAGCTCACCGCAGTGTTTGGACGCTTCACAAAATTGGCATGACTCGCTGCGTTCGCTCCTTTGGCTGTATTTGCGGTGTTGTGGACAGTAATGTATAACGGCTTCATATAGTTGCCCGGGCGGTTCTTATTACTTCTCGGAATGAAGTCTTGAATGACTTTCACCATTGTTCATCTACTCCTTAAAATTGATTTTAGTATTAAAGAAAGCCGCCGATTATTCAGCAGCTTTCTTTTCTGATTCTTCTTTTTGACTATCATTTTCAATCACATGCAACCTGTCAGTGATTGCAGCCGGAATTTTAACGCCGATCTGTGCAAGGTTCTCTACTATAGAAAGGCCTTCGTTTGCAATATAAAAAAGCACTGTCCCAAAGGTCAGCACTCCATTTAAAGCCATAATCTGATCAATGATGTTAGCCACAATCACGACAACAAAACTAAGCATTTTTCGCACATAACCGAACCAAGCCGTGCGACTGCGCAACTTCCCAAATTTCCACGCTTTGATGATACCAGTAAGCACATCAATAACACTTAGCAGCAAGAGCAAGTCCAAAAATTTCACTCCGCCAAATAGATAAGTCTTCGCTAAATCCAAAGTTTCAAAGTTAATAAACACTATCGTTTCCTCCATTTCATTAGTCACCTCCTTAAAGAAGGTAAAACAACCACTATTCTTCTGAATCTTCTCCAGTCATAATCCTTTTTACCAACGCATCTCTAACCGATTTTTCTAATGAAATCAAATCAACCGAATTTCCAAACTCATCTATGGGAATGTTCCCGCTCAAACTAATATTTCCATCGAGTGTTCGTGCTGTGAAATTCACTTGCATGCTTTTAATTTCATTGTTTTCTCTTCTTGGAGTAATCTGATTGATTGTTATGTTCATTATTGTTCCTCTCCTTCTACTTGAAATTGATCACATAAGTAATCATAAATTTCACTGTCTTGACCTTCATACTCTTCATTTTCTAAGTTCTCCAAAATAATTTTAATGGTAGTGATCATTTCTTGGTTATCACCTCCATCAACAACAAATTTTTCTTTATTTAGTTCCTTTAAATCATTAGAAAAAGCGATCATATCTTTGACGTTATAATTACCGTCGTTCACGATCGCTTTTCCTTCTCCGTCTTTATATGAATGTTCTTCTAATAGAGCTTGTCTGTCTTCATCAACTTGTTTTAACCTATTAGTCATTTGATGAATAAAATGCCGGCGGAACCTCGATTGCTTTCTTGCAAGCTTTAATCCATACATAAAATTAATGGCCAAAGCCAATTTGCCATTTTCGATCTCTATTTTCATGCTGTCTTTTCCTCCAATTGTTTTATTTTTTGTCTTAGATATTGATTTTCGATTTTGAGCCACTCAATTTCTTCCGCAGCGCTTGTCATCTTTATATCGAGTTCTTGAATTGCTTTGGTATTATAGCTAGACAACTTATACATATTGATCGCTAAGTTATCAGAAGTAGAGACTTTCGGGCTATCCTCAGCAATCAAGCCAACTTGTGTATTATCAAAAATATTACGTTCAATATCGTCTTTTAAGTCATATTCAACAATTCTTAGTTCACGTATAACTTCCAATCCAACATCAGTAAGTGGATTAATATTAGTTTTATACTGGCGACTTGATCCTTGATTAAAAGCGGCCGCTCTAATAGCACGGTAAACTGTATTACCCGAATTGAAAAACTGGTTATTTGTAATGCGCAGCTCGTGTGATCCCACTCCGATATATGTGTTTGTTTCAGTGTCTGCTGTCCTCAGACTTCCAAAAATCACATCATTCATAATCGCGTTGCGGCTCTCTAGGTCACGTAATGCACTACCATCCTTGTTCATAATCTTGAAAGCATTATTGACATAGGCAAATGCATTATCATTCGTAGCTTCTATTCCGCCAATCATTCGATTGTTGACTCGAAGATTAAACACCTCTAGGTTACCCGCTCCTCTAACTCCATCACCATCAGTAACATATAAAGTATTACTATTTAGAGTTTTGCTAAAACGCAATCCTGATGACCACTTACTATTATTTTCTGAACCAAAAAATAATACTCCATCCTGTAATGACGCGTCGTTATTATCCACCACATGAAAAGCGAATGTGTTATTTCCTGTTACATGGTTTCTTGGCTGGATACGTACCTGTTGTTGATTTGACTTGATATAAGCATGATCATAGGCATCAAGGATGACTTTTTCTAAGCTGGAGCGTAATGCTACAACTCCACCAACTGAGGATATAGTGATCCCTTTTCGAACTGGATGATAATCATAGCTGAAAAATTCTACTGTCCCCGATGATTCATCTTGATTACCGGATGCGTAAGTTGATATTCCGAAATCTGAGTAATATAAATTGCGATCAGCATTAAGATTACTGGCGCGGAAATACCCATTTTGAAACCGCATAGTGACATCATGTGTCTCAGTTTTGTTTTGCCAAGTTCTTGTGAATCTTCCTCTAGATTCAAGATAAGAACCATCTATTAAAGTATAGTCAATAGCTGAGCCGCCCCGTATCTTGATAGTAGATGTATCAATGGTACCCGCTTTTAACTTACTAACTGACAGATCAGCTATCTTAGCATCATCAACAGCTAGGTTAGCGATTTTGGCATTGGTGACTGCTAAATCTTGTATTTGAGAATTTCCTACAGCCAGATTAGCAATTTTGGCACTAGTTATAGCTGCATTCGCAATCGCAGCAACACCAATTACAGCATCATCAATTAATGTTTGTCCTGATATGTGAATTCTATCGCCACTTATAAGGATTCCCTCTGGTGATAGATTAATTTCTGATATTAATCCATCTTTGCTTACTTTCAGATTGATTTGTTCTGATAAAACATCTATTGCAGATTGAGCTTCTTGAATTTCTTTCATAGGAACTTCATTGATTTTTTTAACTGTGTTCTGTGATAACTTTTCTGCTAGATCCAAATTATCTGCTAGATGATTTGCAATAACAGAGCCAAACAATATATCGTCCGAAATAACTCTAACAGTAGATGCACTAACTTGGAGGCTGAAATCCCCTGGTGTATTACGAGTATTCACTGCTCGAACACGGTAATACCATACTTCGTCTGTTTCTACTTCGTGCACAAAAGCACTTGTTTTTCCTCTCCATAGTAAATGCTCGTTAGATGGAACAAACTCATTAATCTGAGAACCATAAACTTCGTAATGATTGATATAGATATTCGAATCATATTCCCAAAAAATTTGAATGGTTTTAAAAGAGCCGTTCGCTTCAACATTTTTAGGAGTACCTGGTTTAATGTCGGGATAACTATTGTTATCAATGGGATTAGTTGGTCGTGGTTTGCTGATCGATTCTTCTAAATCTTTAAGTTTACGATTAATATCATCATCATAAACTGATAAAAACTGCCCTAACTCCACAACACACGTGTTTATAGGATCTGATATATCATATTCCATTGATATAATGCGTTGTGTTATCTCTACTGGATTAGCAAAATTACGATCAATGGCAATGGTTCTATCTCCAAGCTCCACCTGCTCATGCTCATAGCCTTCCATTCCCTCAAGTAATTTTACTGATAGTTCATAATTAATCTCAGTTTTTGATGCAACAGTCATTAGATGATTGTAGGTTGCTTTCAATAGTTCTTCTGGATCTTCAATGTTTTCATCAGTGAAAATATCTTCTCTATGAATCAATGCACCATTCTTTAGACGGCCGTATTTTTGTAATAAAGCAGGATCGCCTACCCACTCTTGCCCCTTTGGTTTGTCTACTGGATCACCATTTGATTTTTTCCATTCAACTTCTGCGAAGTCGATGAAACGGGAATAACCACCTGTTTCTTCTCCGTCTTCATCAGTTGTTTGTAGTGATGCACCATAGCCATATAGAGCAGTCTTCGGATAGCTGATTACAGTACGCCTGATACTTTCAGTGTCCTTATCAATTTCAAACCGCTTGCCACTATCTTTTCCTCTGCGCGATAATACCTTGATCGTACGCTTGGTGATAGTATTCCCGTCAAATTCCACCACGTCTTTAAACTCTCCGCCCCATTTGTTCAAAACATCGCTAAGACATTCGAGAACGTTCATTTTATAGAATGATGTTGAATTCAAGCCTAGCTCGACGGTCACCTCTACAGTCCAGCGAGTTCTTTCAAACACTTGATCAAGAACATACTGCGCTGTTTTATCTTTTGGCCGTTTTTCTTTAATGATTGTTTCTGCTAGTTCCATCATTGCAGCCTCACAGGTTACAAGTGTACTAAGCTCGGCACCATCATCCGTATCATCAAGCTCTTTTATAACAAACGCCCGCAATTCGCCGTCCTTATCTCGGAACACGACTTGATTCTCTTCGAACAGATACTTAGCATCGGAATGAGAAGCATCTGCAATAAAAGAAAAAGAAGAACCCAAATTGAGTTCTTCTTTGTATTTAGCATCCCAAAAATTGCATGAATCCTGTCCGTCACTGGACAAAACAGCCAACAGTTCATCTTCTGGCGATAAAATGAATATTTCAGCCATGACGGACCCCCTTTCTATAGATAGGCTTCATTGAATTTGATACTACTTTTATGACTGAATTTTAATTTAACTGGCTTTTGAGCGGGAAAAGAAAAAAACTCTGATTGAATTTGTAGGCCAGTCATGATTGATTTTCCGTTATTCATTACCTTACGTTTGGCAATGTCTATTACAAAGGTGTCACCAGCGATGAAATTGTAAACAATTTTAATAGTTTTTTTCACACTATCATCTGGATTTAGAAGTGACACCTCATATGAAGTGGATGCTGCTGTAAAAATGCATTCGATTTGCGGTTCGATTGGCGCTAAACTTGGGTTTGTAAATGTGCTCGATCCGCTTTCAAATTCATATATAGCTGCTTCTCCGTATTTCTTTGGATCAGAACAAAGAAAAGTAAGTGTGGCATGCTGCAAACCTCCCTTTGTCTCACCCTCTGTCAGACTCTCAAATATGGCGTTATATGTCCTATCAGGTTCATCGAAGAAAACAAGCGGCTTTTCATCATCTGTGTGAAGAATATAGTTCAATTCCTCCTGTTTTTTCTTCAATTCACTTTCACTACTGAATGCAAATAGCACTTCTAGGGTTATCACTCTAACAGGTAATCTAGTACCACGAAGAAAACCGCCTGCGCGGTTCCCTATCGTGTCAATTTTCACTTCTCGACCTACAACACCCCTACCGCTTGGTGTCTCTTTAAGGTAGAAATATTGTGATATGTCAGTTCCATTAAAGGTAATCTTCCATTCATTGGGGACAAGTTGTTGATAATTTATCATGTGATCCTCGTCCTCCTTGCGTTTGCTCTCTTTTGTTCGTTTTCAACTGGTTTTGCGACACCTTGACCAACCTTTTTGCTGTCCATTTCAATAACAATCACTTGTTCAGGAAGTTCAATATTTTGAAGCTCTGCACTCAATTCGTGTTTAACCGCTCCTATTTTACTGTTTGTAATAGAAGCATCGTAAGCGATGTTTAAATCCTCTTGTTTGATGTACATAGCATCCTTTACATCATTCATCGCTTTATTCACAGTACCCACGCCCTGCTGAATCCCCACAGCAATACCAGCTGGCACCATGACACCCACTTGATCACGCATTAAACGTGAAGGCGAATGAATTTTCAGCTTCTTCTTGATTGTTTTTTCGATTGTAGATGCGATGCTATTGGCTTCCTTCGCGAGCTGGCCTTTCATCCCTTTCATGCCCGATATAATACCAGCCATCGTATTATATCCAATAGCCTTACCGCTCTTTTTGAGTGATCCCAGCTGCTTAACATTAACAGTCAATTCGCTGATCTTATTCATGTATTCAACTTTTAATTTATTCAATTCAACTTTTGCTGCATTTCGTAGTTCAGAGATTTTCTTGGCTGTTTCGTTTTTAAGTCCTGCGAGCTCTTTCGTCGCTTGTTTACTTGCCATGTTGTGCTTTTGTTTCCATAGAGAGATATATTTATCTAGCTCTGGAGCAGACATTGAAGCAATGGCTTTAATTTGATCAGCAGATCCCACACCCATTTCTCTTAATTCATCAACAAACTCTTTAGGGGCTTTACTTGATAATTTTGATAGATCAGCTTGAAAACTTTTCATTTTATCAATTTGCGCTTGCAGGTTATTTAATAGCTTGGAGCCACTGACTTTTTCTGTGGTGACACTATCAAATAATCCCATAGCGTTGTAAATGGAATCAGTACGATCTTTAAGAGCGTTCTTATACTCTTCATTGGCCTTCTTGATGTCGCTGGTTAGCTTGTTGTTAATGCTCTTAAACTTGGATAAATAGCTGTTGTTGGCGGATAGAAGACCTTTATTCAGCTTCTCAGCCGCTTTTCTCTCACCATCTTTTTTCTTCTGCGCTTCTTTCTGAAGTTTGGTTCTAGTTGCATACAATTCTTTCTGTACCTTATTACGCTGCGCAGCAGTTAATTTTTCTTTCTTTTTAATCTTTTCAAGCTGCTTAATGTATGTCTTACCGCTTATTTTCTTGGTGTCATATTTCACTTCTGCATTAGCGATCTTTTGAGACACTTTCTTTTGATAAGCAAGCAGTGCTTTAGCTTTTTTGCGCTGCGCATCAAGAGCCTTTTTCTTTTGCTGTGATTGCGATTTTTTCTGAGCATTGTATATTTCGCGCTGGATCTTCGCATTTTGCGTGGATGTTAGCTTGTTTTGCTTCTTGATAGCATTCAACTGTTTAATAAAAGTTTTAGAACTGATTTTTCCCGTATCAAACTTGGTTTCTACAGCTCTGATCTTGTTATCAACGCCTGTTTTTCTTCTCGCATTCGCTTTGCGTGCTGCAGCTGCTTGTTTCTTCTTCAAAGCCTCTGCTTGCTTTTGAGCTTTCTTCATTTCAGCTTGCGATGCTTTTTGCGCCGCCTGCGTTGTCTTTTTAGCAGAAGAAACAACTGTATTTGTTGATTTATCCAAACCAACAGCCATACCAGCACCCAAGTTATATCCGATCTCATCCCGCATCCAGCGTGAAGGAGAATGGATTTTAAATAGTTTGGTGAAGGTATTTTTGACGTTACCCACAATATCAGATGCTTTTTTGTATAGATCTCCAGCAACGCCACCTATACCCCTTATCAAACCTCGAATAATGTCTTTTCCTATTTTGAATAAGTCAATTCCTTTAAAGAAAGCCATGACCTTATCCCAAATACTCTTGATCTTGCTTTTGACATCATTCATTTTGTTACCGACAGAGTTTTTTATATCGTTGAATTTGCCAGATACGGCCTTCCATATACCACCGACAACGTTTCCGACTGTCGTTTTGATCTTATTCCACACATTTCCGATAAACGTCTTTACTGTGTTGAAAACAGTCGTTGTCGTACTCTTGATTTTGTTCCAGTTGTTCACAAAGAAGCCTTTGATTCCACCTAAAACAGTCGAGAAGAAGGATTTGATTCCGTTCCAGACTTTAGATGCAGTATTTTTTAAACCATTCCAAACTGCTGTGACAATCTTTTTGATTGTGTTCCAAACTGTAGTGAAGATAGTTTTATATATCTTAAATACTGTCGTAAAATACGCTTTTATGCCGTTCCATATCGTCATTGCGGCTTTCTTCAATCCATTCCACACAGCTTTAACCACTTTAGAAATGGCGTTCCAAACGGTAGTGAAAATAGTCTTATAAATATTGAACATCGTAATATAGTATGCTTTTAGAAAATCCCACACAAAAACAGCAGCTTTTTTTATTCCTTCCCATAATCCTTTTAGGAAATCGGAAATAGCACCCCATGCTGTAATTGTAAAGGCTTTGACTTTATCCCAATTGGCAATGATTAAAGCAACAATCCCAATGACTGCGGCTGTGATCCAACCAATAGGACCCATCGCAACAACCCAAGCTGCCGCCATCCGTACAGCATTTGCCATAGCTTGAGCAGCCATTATAGCCATTCGAGCAATGAATAAAGCCATTTGTTTTATTCCATTCTGTAACATGAGAATGAATGAACTCATCTTAGTTGCTGTCCACGCAACAGCCATTCTAGTTGCTTGCGCTATAGACTGAGCGGCCATGAGTGTCATGTTCTTGATCCAGAGCCCCATTTGAATAATTCCGTTCTTTAATGATGTAATTAAAGATGAAATTTTCATAGCAGTCCATGCAACGGCCATCTTTGCGCCGTTTACTGTTGCTTGAGTTGCCATTAGAGCGTTTCTAGCGATGAATTGACCCATTGTTACAATTGCTGACTTTAATTGAGAAATTAATCCGATTAATTTAATGCCAGCTGCTGTATTTTTGAAGTTCTTTAAATAGTTAGCCGCTGTTTTAAAATCTTTAAATCCATTAGTTAAAGCGCTAACGGCAACCATTGCTGGAACAATTGCTCTAACCACACCGATAAGAGATAGGCCAGCTGCGATAAATTGTCCAATTGCTGGATTTGCCTCCATTGCAGCATTAGAAAATTTCAAGAAACTGTTTACAGCTTCAAGAATCGTCTTTCCTAGTGGTGCCATTCCGATAAGTAGATTTATAATAGTCCGGGCAATTTGACCAAGTGTGCTCCAAACTGTCGGACCTGTTTTTTCAATGTACGCGATGAAGTTTTTGAAACCTTCTGTATGTTGAACGGTACCGGCCCATTCTCTGAATCGAGCTGTCATGTCAACTAAAGAAGTAAGCATGTCTGCTGACATTGGACCAAAAGCAGCAAATAAACGACGTAATGCGCCTGAAAAGTTTGTGATGACTTGTAAGAGTTTTGGACCGTTCTCACGAGTGTATGCAACGAAGTCTTGGAATCGTTGTGATGAGCTTAAACCTGCCGCCCATTTAGCCCAAGAAGCAGTTGCTTTTTCCATGCTTGCAGCCATGTCATTTCCTAGAGGACCGAAAGCTACAATAAGGTTCATGACTGTCCTCAAGACATTCCCCGCGATATTTCCGAATGTAACAAATGCTTTACCAGCGTTGTTGTTCATCCATTTGATGAAGTTTTGCATGTCTTTTGCTTTGAAAGCATTATCAAGGTTTTTCGTTAATGTAACTGCTCCATTTGCCACGTTAACAAACATAGGTCTAAGACTATTTAGAACCGTTTTAAACGTTGTGAGAGAGTTCGTGAACGATTTCAAGATGGGTTTTTGTGTGATCTTCGCGATGTCCTGCCAGTTATCTTTAAAATCTTCTAAAGTAGCAAGGGCTTTCTTCTCTTCTTTTCCAAGAGACTGTTGTAAGACCTTTATTTGTTCCAGTATTTTTGCTCGTTCCTTTGCATTTGTGGCATCGTCTAATTTCGCTTGTAACTTGTCTAGGTCTTGACCAGCTTTGATAACACTACCTATAGACGTAACTGCCAATGCACCAAAAGCCACTGCTCCAGTACCAGCAGTAGAAAAAGCACTAACTAGGCCCATTAATCCACCTGTAGCAGATCCGATCATTGGACCAAGTGCTCCAATTACCCCTACAGCACCAGCTAAAGCAGGAGCGATGGCAGGTAATAACGCTAACAATCCACCACGCAAAGCATTTCCCATGACGTTTGAAATTGAATTTGTGATCTTTGAAAGTCTGTTCATGGCATTCTCGAATTTATCTAAACGCTTTTCAAAACCCTTCCATACTGCCGTTATTTTAATAACAACATTATTAGGAAGGCTCGCTAAAGCCGCTCTTGCAATCGCTACTGAACGAATCAACGCTGCAGAACTTGCATTGATAATTGTTGTAACTCTATTCGGAATGCTTGCTAATGCAGCACGGGCAGCGGCGACAGATGAATTTAAGTTACTTGCATTTCCAGCAATCATTGTCGTCACTCTCTGCGCTATTGAAGAAAGAGCAGTACGAGCAACGGCAACAGTTGAAACTAGTGGGCTGGCGTTTCCAGCGATTACTGAAGTTACCCTTTGAGAAATAGTAGATAATGCCGTTCGAGCTACGATAACAGCACGTCCTAAAGGAGTAGGATTCCCGGCAATGACGGTCGTCACTCGTTGAGCGATTGACCTTAGCCCTGCTTTAGCACGAGCTATTGAACTAGTTAATGGATTGTTATCACCCGTAAAATAAGTGTTGATTCGTTGAGGAATCTCACGCAATTTTTGACGGGCCATACGAACCGCCCTAATTATAGGGTCGGCATCAGCGTCTAGGTCAACTCGGTTGCGTTCATGTCGTCTCAAGAAACTGTCCATTTGTTGCTCTGCCTCACGTACACGCCTTTGGAAGTCAGCGATTTCAGCATCTACTTCGACAGTGTGATGATCACGCATGCGGCGCATCATGTCATTCACTTTGTCCATTTGCTTTTTGAATTTTCGCGTTTGCGCCTCGACAACCGCCGTTAATTTTTCGATCAAACCCTCACCCCTCTTCTGTTGGTTTTCTAAGCATGTTTCTTAATCCGATGTTAAGATCGTTCAGCTTTTTGGCATCCACTTGATTTTTGAAACGGTTGCTAGTGACATCACGCTCAAGATCAGCCCTAGCTTTTTGTGCATCAAACATTTGTGACGGCTTAACTTTTTTGGCGTTATTCGCATACCGATGAAACATTGCGTTTATTGTCATTCGCTCTATTTCATCAATCTCACGTAACTTTGCTGCCTTTAACTTGCGTTTATACTCGTTTGGAGTCCATGACATGATGAGATCGTTGTCATAGACACCCATCCAACGAGCTGCATCTTCTATGACTTGGAGGTAGTCGATCCCATCCGCTCTTTGCGGGCTTGCTTGAGCATTTCCATGTATTCCTTCGATTGCTCCTGCTCTTCGATCCGTTTCGCCGCCATTTCTGGTGTCTCGTTCGGTGCCGCTTTCTTCGGTGCCCCCATTTTCTCCATCATGGTCCATTGCTGACGGATCTTGCCTTTGAAAAAACCGGCATTCTCAAGCGTCTGGAATGCTTCGTTAATCAAACGGTCAGTAGCATCACCTTTAGTGTCTTCGTCAATGATTTTCATAATTGCATCTTCAATTTTTTCTGCTGTTGGTTTACCACTTTTCAAATGAGAGAGTGCACAATCCCAAAAAGCTGAAAGCATTAAAGCATCTTCATTGAGTAAACCCATGTAAATGTTCATTGTGCCTCCTGCTTTGTCTTCCTCTTTAGTTGTATATTTTTCATTTGCTGTACGGTCAAACGAAAAATCGCATCTTGCTGTATATTCCTTATTTCCAATTGTTAAAGTAGCCATTTATAAAAACCCCCGATTTGTTTTTTGTAATAGAAAAGAGCCTCCAGATAATAGAGGCCCTTCAAGTGTTATTCTCCTGTGGAAGCTGGTGCCGTCTGTGTAACGATTTCACTCATTGGAGACTCGCCAGCTTCATTCACTGCTGTCACATTAATAGTCAGTTTCGTATCAGGATTCATACCTGTTGCAACATAACTTGTGTCAGTGACGTTTTTATCAAGACGCTTATCAGCGCCTCTGTATACGTTATATGAAGTCGCCCCTTCTACCGCACCCCACGTAACTGTTATGCTGTCAGACGTGGCGGTAAATGATAGATTTTGGGGCTGCTTAGGGTGTCTCAACTTTCTTGTTAAGTTCGCCAAACTGCTTGAAGCTATCAGCTCCAGCGGTAGAACGAATTTGATCAATAAAAGCAGGATCTAACGCATTTAGCTCACCTTTTTGCGTTTTACCCAATACAGGTAACGTTGTTGAAACCTCAATGAAACCATCCTGCGGCGCACTTTTTTCAAGGTTTTCAATAATTGCATGACCATATTCTGAATCATGCTTTCCGTTTTTGTTTAGATTTAAATTTACTTTCCATACCTGGATAGCTTCTTCGTTGTCAAAAGCCGCTTCAATGGCTTTTTGACCCGGATCATTATCCGCAGCGTAGAAAGATAATTCAACTGATTCACTTTTTGTGCCGTATCCAACAATACGACCTGACTTTGTGCTTTCATCCAGCGTGTCCTGCTCTTTTGTGTGAGAGCCTTCCGTCTGGAAAGCAATAAATAAACCTTCATCGTCTGTTGCATCCATCGGCTGAACAAAATAGATTTCGTCCTTACCATTCAATAGGTTTACCACTAAAACCATCCTCTCAATTGTTTATCGTGTATCTCATTCGCAAGATACCGTGTCTTGTATATCCGTCTATGTCTGTGATGACTTGCATCCCTCTCAGCTCAGAACGGCATAAAGAAAAGCCCTCTATTTCTAGGGGCCTTTTTGTCAAAGCTTGCAGCATGAGGTCTAGGACCTGTTGCGCTTCTTTTTTTCCTTTGTAATCTGACCAGCAATGTAAAACCACGTTTACAACTTCGCCAGCAGATGTTTTTGTCTCGAATAAGGCTACATCATCATCACCCATTGAGACATAAGGCTTTTTAATATCTTTGGAAACCGCGTCAAAAACGCCTGAGACTCGTTCGTTCAATCGCTTATCCATAGATAGCCTTTCAAATATAGCAGCCTGTAACGGCCACAATGATGAGCGCATTTAAGCAGCTCCTTTCTATTGCGTTTCACGGGCAAAATGCCTCATTCCCTCTTCTACAGCAGGATTAAAGAATGGTTGCGCCCTCATACCTCTTGTCATCACCCATCGGCCTAGCTTTTCATCATAATAGACCCACGGTGTTTGACGGCCGCCGCCTTCCTCTGCATATATACCGGTTCCATATTCAACGTATATGGCGTAATCGGCACCAACGGTGATGATGGCTTTCAATCCTTCATCACGATATTCAACCTCAATAGAGTTCTTAAGGTTCCCACCATCAATCATGGCTGTTGGCGCATTAATGACAGCATGACTGTAAATCAGTTCCGCTGTCTCTGTGACAATTTGTTTCGCTCGATCTATGACTTTGCGCTCGAATTTCTCAACCGTTTTCGCCATTTGTTTAGCCCATTTGCCGCTTACCTCAGCCATTTAGCACCTCTGAAACTTGGCATTTGAGACACATGATCTCATTTTCTCCGCCTTGATCAATAGGATCTGATTTCAACGTGAGTATTATATTTTTGTGTTTAATTCGCATGGTCTTTTCAATGTCCTCTCTGTACTCGAAATAGACATTGTGATCAACTGGATATTGCAGCTGTTGAGCTTGGTAAAATTCTCTTGATGTGACACTCGTCACACGAGCAGAAATTGTCAGATGGTCCACATACTTTTCATTGTAGCCACCGCCACCGTCCGGCACTTTTTCAAGCTTTTGAAACGTGATTTCATGTGGGAACTCTTCAAACACATAACTCACCAATAAGCCCTCCTATACGGGTACAGGTACTTAGTGACCGTTTCAGGAAAATCAGTGTCATAAGAGTACGACACATCACCCATGCTTCGACTTACCAAACCTGCTGGCTTCATGTTGAATTCAACAGCTTTCGCAACAAAGATTTTTACACCTGCTGGCAGGTCATCCGCATCAAACTTGTTCTTACAAAAGTCAGAAGCCCATTCAACAAAAATAGGAACAACCTCTGATAAGTAATCATCATGCTTATCTGTGGTCATCCCTATCATTCTTTTTACTTTTTGGATGTCCATTGGATCACCCTTTCAATTTTTCAAGCAGTGTTTCACGCTTCATGTTGTAATAACCAGCGATACCTTTATCTTTCGCTTCCTGCTTTAGCTGCTCAACAGTCATTTCTTCATAAGAAAGATCGTCTTGAGCATCTTCTTCAATCTTCGCACGCCTTTTCAATTCTTGTTCCAAGAGCCAAAAGGTTGTTGCTCCCATTTACTCGGTGCCCCCTTCTGCTTCCGTTTTAGTTGCGATTTCTGACATTGCAGATTCGCCGCTTTCATTAACAGAAGTAACATTGATTGTTAACTTAGTATCAGGCGTTAGACCGTCCGTGCTGTATTCAGGTTTGGTTACATTCTTATCAAAACGCTTGTCTGCTCCCCGATAAACATTGTATGAATCCGCCCCAGCTACGGCATCCCAATTGACAGTCACAGATTTACTTGTGCTTGTAAACCGTAGGTTTTGGGGCGCATTAGGGCGTAGGAATAGGCTCTTCCACTGGAAGTGAATCATCAACAATAATAGATTTTTGAAGATATGTTCCGAAACCTACATCAGCTCTGTTGTTAGGAATGAACTCAATCAAGTTTTGTTTCTGTAAATTTGTATGCGTTACAGAATGCATTGCAATTGAAGTAAATTCCCCTTTAGCATCCCCGAGTAATTGAGCTGCATCAAGAATCACTTCTCCGCTTAATTTAGACTTAGCTGCTGCATCTGGCCCTTCATTGGAAATGATCTTCACAATTCGGACTTTCTTTTTGTCATAAACACGTTCATAGTTCTTTGCACTCGCCAACTCTTTGAATGTAGGCATTTCTTTAGCAACATCAGCTTCAGTCCATTTGAAACCACGTGGATGCATAATAAACTTCTTACGATTGATCAGAATGTCCTCACCTTTTAGCGAGTTTCGATCTGTTTCCGTTGGTGTTTTAGGCATTCCCGGAGCATAACCAACAGCACCGCCAGCAAATAGGTAAGTTGTGTACTTTTTCCCGTCACCGCTCGAAATGTCTAAGACTAGATCACCATCGTTATTAGTGATGTTGCTACCAAAGACACCATCCAACATAAGGAAAATCATTCTTTGAAACTGTCTATCCCAATAGTAGTTCACACGATCCCCAATTGCTCTCATTGGATCTGATCCTGCAAGCTCCCCCGCTAAATCTTCTGCACTCCAAGCCTTTCCATACTCAAATACCCTGGCAACGTCTTTACCTGATTTGATTTTCTCTGGAGTTAAAGCAAAGTCTGATTGAATAGCTTCTGGATCTCCTTCAAGGTCATTCCAGAAAGGCATATTCACTGTATCTCCGCCATTCGGAACAATTAGGCCCGGTACAGGCTGAATAATTCCACTTCGATATACTGCTGTTTGTTCAACAGTGTTGTTCATTGTGTACTGGTTAAAAATTTCCGGGATGATAACATCCTGAACTCTAGTTACTGCCATTTAAATTCTCCTTTATAATCCATAGATTGCAGGATTCCCACCTGCTTGGATGATTAATTTTTTAGCTTGCTCTGGGTCACTGCTTAAAATTTGACCCTGCTCAGTTAGGTTTAAATGATCCTGACTAAATGGGTTTTTAGCTGTTGGCAAATTAGCCGCTGAATTTCCTGTTCCATGCGGCTGTCTTCCAGCTAAACCTGGAGGGCTTTCATTTTCGGTTTCAAATAAATAGCCGTCACTCTCTTTTAGAGCGGCTAACTGCTCATCAAGACCAATGACCTTATCGCCAGCCAATTTAAGATCTTCAACGTTTAAATTAGCTTTCACAGACTTAATGTTCCGGGCCTTCGCATCACGTAAGGCACTTTCGAGAGCAAAGTCAAAGGCTTGTTTGTCCAACTTTTGCTGATATTCCTCTGACACCTTTTTATTTTCTTCTTGCAGCTGCTCAATTGCGTTTTGAAGCTCTTCATTTCCCTTCGCTTGCTTCTGTAAAGCGGTTAACTGCTGATCTCTCTCATCAAGCTGGCTTTTCAATTCCTTCTTCTCGTTATTGACCGCATCAAACCGCTCTTTAGGGAACCATTGACCATTGCTTACAATATCAATCTTTTGATCTCCAGCTTTTTCAATGACTTGAGCATACAGATCATCACCGAGTAATTCTTTTAATGGCATGTTTATCTCTCCTTTGATGTTTTTTTGCGTGTCCACCTCACGCACAGGATTTACGCTTAGTTTGGCTCCAAGCCTTTAGAATGAGCAAAAAAGCCTTTTTATGTCATGCTCAGGACAAAAGAAAAAAACAATTTCATAATGACTACCTAATCCATTCTATTTTTTGAATTTCTCTGATAGGGAAACTGCAATTACAATCGTTAATGTAACCTTCTTCAGCTGAAAGAGCGTCTTTTTTCATGGCAACCAAAATTTGTTTACTCACATGTGCGCTTAAAACCACTTCCTCGCCACTTTTTAGATGTAATACTGCATGTTTGATATTTTCCATCATCATTTCCCCTTTCTCTCAATTTTTTTGTACCACTCTTCATAGGTTTGGTATGGAATGACTTCACCCGCTCCAGAACCGCCTTTTCTCGCTCTTCTCGTGTCCGGCATTTTGCCATTCACTTTGAAAGAGATCGTGCAGCGGCAATTTATATCATCTTTGGCGTTATTCATGTGACCAGGAGCGGGGCCGACACCGCCATAAATAGAAAGGAACAATCCATTTTCAGCGGTCTTCCCATCTAGCTTTCTATGACCTAGCCTTGTTTTTAGGTCAAGGGTAGAATTCCACACCTTTTCTAAATTGGCGTGTTTAGAAGCCTTTTCAGCGCTTTCCAATCTTGCTGATATCTGTACCCTATGAACTTCAGTTCTTGCCACGTCACGAGCTTTTTTCCGGGCAAATTCGGTCGCTCTTTCAATTCGTTTTGCTATTTTTGAGTAATCCTCACCCGCTTGAATACCTTGAGCAATGGAAATTTGAATCTGCCGGACATAATCATCACGGTGACGCTTATATAAGGCTGAAAGAGTCAATTCAGCTATCGGATTTAGAATAGCTTGCTGAATCATTGCCGTTGTCGGTAACGTATAACCCATTTTCACCGCTGCTTCTATCTCGTAGAGATAAGCAGACCGCATGTAATTCTCAAGAAACTGCTTAGCGGCTAATGCTTCGACAATGATAAGAACCGTTTTAAATGCTTTGCTTGATTCCTCTGTCATGCGCTCCATTTCTTTTTTGAAGCGGTTGTATTTATTCAGATCCGCCATAGAAAGAGAACCATCTTTCCCATACTTAGCGAAAAGAGCGGCCATTTGCTGATTAATCTCTTTTAAACGCTTTGCAAAGACAACATCAATTTTCTTGGCATCCTCTGTGATCATGTCATCGAGCAGTTTATCAATCTCGTTTTGATTCATCTTCATCACCGCCCGCTTCTGGTTCAATATCAGTTAACGGCGGCATGTTGTTCCTGTATTCGACTTCCTCTGCCTCAATACGCTTCAATTCTGCTTCTACATCATCTACCCACGGATGATTTGCAATACGTGTTTCTCGGCTTAAATCTGTGCTCTGATTCGCCATTTGAACCTGCTCAAGCTCGTTTGTCATTCGAGAGCGGTTAAATGTCATCTGTAAGAGCGTGGGATCGTATTCACCTCGACCTGTCATTTTTAGATATTCAGTGAAGAACCAAAAAAAGGCGCTTAAAGCTGGCCGGAACTTCCGCTCTGCTTCATTCGCCTTCAGATCAAGCAATGAATATAGATTTTTAATTGCAACGTTGGTCGGTGAATTTCCCACTTTGTCAGGATTGTTGTTTACACCCTGTCCGAAGCGGTATATATTCTCTTCTAATCGGTCTAGATGCGAATTTGCGCTATCCATTGGGATTTCAGCACTCTTCATTTCTAAACCGCCTTCACCAGACACTTCCACAGCCTTATAGTGACGTAGATTCGTTGTGAACTCGTTTAAATCTTGACCTGCGAAGTTTTTAATGACATAGATTAAGTCTTGCATTTCATCAAACGTGTTAGCGTTATTTGAAATATTGTTATTATATTGGTCAATCAAGTCTTTATAGAAGATAAGGTCACTGACACCCTCTTCATTGTTCTTAAACTCGATCATTGGAACCTTCCCCCAGCCATACCCTTTCCCTTGTTTGTCGTAGAAATGGCTTTCAGGGTTGTTTTTATAATCAAAGTCTTGAATCAAAGACCCGTTATGCTCTACATAGTAGAAAATCTGTTCATCTGTGTACAATTCCACTTTGCGGGTGATCTCATCATCAATGTTTTTAACATCGTAGTAACGGATAGCATAAAGCAGACTTCGTTTTTTGGTTGAATCGTAAACCGGTATGACTTCCTCTGCTGGAATGCGAAGGTAATCAAAATTACCTTCTTCATCAACAAATGGATGAAGCCATTCTTTTCCCTTGTTACTGGCGTTTTTAAGAAGCTCCTGCATACAATCGTCAAAATCTTCGTCTATAAAGTCGTTCACAACTTCAAGGAACCTTTCTTCTTCTGCGTTAAAGGTGATGGGTTTCCCTAAAAGGTATTGGACCTTCTGTTGTACCAGCAGCTTATGCCAGTTATGAGAGATTCGATTGTTCGGTTTATCAGTATCAACCACTTTAACGCCATGTTTATAGAAATAGCGTTTATGCTTCTTGATGTCTGCTTGGTTCAAATAATAAGCAACACCTTCGAGCATCTGATCCCGCTCTACAGCATGCTTATCAATCATCTTTTGAAGAATGGTTGTATCGAGTAACTTATCGGATGTTTCTGCGCTGTCCTCTATGATTTTAAGCAGCTCTTCTGTATGTGTTGGCGATGTTGGGTACATGGTCATTCCCCCTTTCTAATCAAGTAAGCACCCTTACGCCAGATTGTTTCATATCACGCTCAAATGCGTATCTAGTTGCATCAATAGAGTGATTGTCTTTATCCTCAAGGCGTGGTTTAGGGTTGCCGTCTTTATCTGTTTGATAATCAATGTTCTCAAATTCACGGGCTAGATTTGGTGTTCTCAATGGATCAATGACTATTTCATCTAAATCACCAAGCCATTCCTCGCCATATTGAACCGAGTCAGGGCCTTTCTTTGCTCCTGAAACCCTTCTAATGCCGTGTTCCTTTTTCAGCTCGTCAATGCTTTTGGGTTCAGCACTATCAGCTGTGATCTCGTTGCTTTCATAGCCTTTTGATTTAATCCACTTTGCTAGTTCTCTGTTAGAAACTTTGTGATCATATAATTCATCAAGTGCATATATTTTGCTTCGCTTCTTGTCATAATGCCATCTGACGAAAGCGAGCGGATCTGGACCATAACCAAAGTCAACGCCTTGACGTATATTGTCAAAGGAGCGGACCATATCATCAGTTATGCTGCCTTTCTTGATTTGAAGGTTATCGAATGGAACAACGCCAGTTCCGATCGCTTCCCCAAGATATTCCCATCTATACTTCTTTTCGTTTTTGGCTTTAGTTTCTTCAGCCTCATTAATAAAAGCTTTTGATAGATGAGGGTTGTCTAGGTACGTTGAATGATGAATATACGTGTTCTCAGCAGGGAATGACGTTTCATACTTCTTGTTAACCCAATTTTGCTTACGCTTTGGCGGGTTATAAGTGTAATAGAACGTATAATCAAACTTCCCTGCTCGTTTACGTGGGTTGTCTGTCTTTATTTTGTGTGTTAGTTCTTCACGTAGAACGGAGTTCATGATGGTGCTTACTTCTTCATCTGACTTAAATTCTGCAAGCTCTTCAATCCACATAACACCTATTGGAAAATCAGCGTCTTTGATTGATTTAAGCTTTTCAGGATCATCAGCACCAGCAAAATATATCTTGTTCCCTCTTGGCTTGTATATGATCTCTAACCTAGAAGGAACAAACTTGAATAGATGAGAGACACCAAGCGTTACCGTTGCTTGCTTTATCTGTGCGAAAACTGATTTAACAAGCGTATTCTGTACTTTACGCAGCACGAGAGCGGAAACAGGGTATTCAATAATATCTGTTACCACACCATTACCCACGCTGAATGATTTACCAGAAGCACGTCCGCCCTTCAGAACGTAATGAAGATGCTTTTTTGCTCTTCTGTATCTCCAAAACTCACGAAAAGCCGGTGCCAACACTTCCGATACTTTAATCATCGTCATCACCTATATCATCAACAATGTAAACTGGTGCAACGTCACCTAATTCCATTTTCTCGACTTCGGCTTTTGTTTTATCAATGTTCAAGCGCATCTGCTCAAGTTTAAGCCGTCTTTCGTCTGTCTCATGGGCAATATTATCGAATTGCTTTATTAAGCCCCTAAGCTCAGACATCGCCCTAGATTGAGCATTCAAAAAAGTGGCATGACGATCCCAAGCAAACTGGAATTCGTATTCTTCTTCTTCGATATCAGCTGAATCCGAAACGACTGATTTTTTCTTTTTCAACTCTTTAATCATTTCGTCTTTGCTTTCAACGAACATTATTTTCTGTGCCCGCACAATGGCTGTGAACTGAATTTGTATTTGCTCCCAAAGTAAATCAATCGGCGAAAACTCCTGTATGTCCTGCATGATCTCAAACGCTTCTGCTGGCATGTGCTTTGAGTAAAAACCATGCGTCTTTGCGTTTTGGTTTCTCGCAGGAGCACCGCCGCTATTCCCTACGGCGTTTTTGTTCCCAGGTTGCCCACCTTTTTTTGTGTGCACACTTTTTTCTTTGGGTGCACCCTTTTTCCTTTCCCAACCATGCCGCTTTTTCCACGATTTTATGGTGTTTATCGACACCCCGTATTTCTCGGCAAGGTCCTTGTATTTCATACCTTTGACGTAATCTTTCTCCGCCTGAATGTGCTTGGATTCCATCTACATTCACCTGCCGCCTCCTTCTGATTCGTGTTGTTTTGGGATTTTTATTTCCTCTAAACTGCCGCCGCACTCTACCTTTAAGCCGATGCTTGGTGTAAAGAATTATCGGAAGCAGTTTACAGGGAACAAAAAAAGCACCCCGAAGGATGCTAGACTGTTTTGTACATGTTTTTGATTAATTCAACATAGCGTACTTCATGTGCTTCATTACAATCAGCTGAGTTAAATTCAATTTCTCGACCGTTTTCAAAAGTAATTGTAAGAGAAGCTTTCCTTACTCCGCTATATTCTAATTTCTTTCCAACAATTTTACTATCCGAAAATTCGATAGTATTATGTTCCCCTTCTATTTTGACAACGACTAACTCTCCCGACTCCAAGAAGAAATAGTGTTCTGCATTTTCAGGGTCAAAGGGTTTTTTTGAATAAACAAGCTTGATCTCATTCTCTTTGATAAATTCATCAAATAAACTCTCTAGTTTACTATAATAGAAATGAGTTTCATTGAATATATTATACATTCCAAAATAATTTTTGAATTCTTCCATTTTTTCACCTCCCGCCTTTATATCGGCAGAAAGTAAGCATATGGAACTATTCGCGAAATTTGTCGAACGAATCCCAAGCTCGCAAGAGCAAGTGAAAATATATTAAATTGTGGTGACGCGGGAAAATTATGCCTCCCCGTCCTGCCTTCAAGTTTACACTGCGGTTTTAAGTGATTTCAAATGTTGAAGAAAATTGACTTTCTTGACTTCTTTGACGATGTTGCCGATTATTTCAGTTTTGATTTTTCTAATTGTGTCTCTTGAGCATTCAAGGTGATCTGATATAGCGGTGTAACTCATTCCAGTCATCATGCAGTCATAAACGATTAAATGTCTTTCCTCTTGCATTTGGTCCACGGCTTTATTAAGGAAATTAGCAATAGCTTCGTATTTGAGCAGTCTCTTTTCTCTGCGGTCAAGATGTCTTAGTTCAGCTTGACTTATTCCTGCTGATCCTTTAGGCATTGCAGCTTCATCACCGTATGTTGCGGTTAGCTTTTGACCTCCTGCAAATTCAACACGATTCAGAAGCCTTGTGAGCCTGTCGATCTCTCGTAGCATAAATTCATAGTCTCTTATCCATTCTTCTACCTTCCAAGCAATCATTTGATCTGTCATCTATATTCCCTCCCATTATTTACGCTTGTACGCCCCGCCTTTGACTCGTTTTAACCGTTGCATGTTTTTGCCCCATGAGTTCTTTTATCTCTCTTTCTGTAAGCTCCTGCGGTCGTTTCTTCGGCTTATCCTTCTTCATAGCTGCTCCTTTCTGACAAAAAGAAAACGGACACCAACCAGCACCCTTAAAAGGTGTTGATCAGTGTCCGCAGGCTCTCCGTCTTGGACTTATTTAATTACTTTTTTTAAAACCCCTTGACTATTTATTTAAGATGAATTACGATACAGACAAGTCATAAGTCGGTAGTCCGACTATATGATGTAAAACTAAAATATTTTTTATTGGAGGACTTTGAAAATGAAAAAATACAGTCTATCTGAGATTATGACAACTAGCGAACTTGCTCAAAAATTAGAATATAACCAAGCCTACGTCCTACGATTAGTGAAAGAAATTTTGACTGAAGGTGTAGATTATCGTTCTGCTGGAAGACGAAATTATTTGTTTACCAATGACGCTCTAACGAAGTTACAAGAACACCTTAATCAAACAACATGAATAAAGAGAGAAATTTCTCTCTTTATTTCATTTCTTCACCTCAAAAGCTGGCGTATAGATATGGCCTTTTACACCTGTCCAATTTTTATATTTATAGATGGTCATCTTGATCCGATGCGTGCCAGCAGTGTGATTGACTGTGTAAAATTCCTTTGCAGGTGTAGCGGTCTTGTACGATCCAACGAGACTAAACCGTTGATCTTTCCATTTGCCACCTACTCGTTTTTGCAAAGTGAACCGATAATATACCGTTTCAGAACCCGTTTTGCGTGCTGTCACGTCGATTGATTTAGCTCTCGGCGTGTAAGAATTGGCGTCAGTTGATACGCTGACTGTATGCTCTTCAATTGTTTTATACCCACTCGTTACTGCCGCAGCAGACGGCGCATAAAGCACCGCAGCCGCAATGATAGATAGTGTGATTAGTAGTTTTTTCATTTGTCATCCCTCATTTCGTTCATTTCATATATCTCTATTTCTGCACTGTGAGGACTTCTTAAGTCATCGTCTGCATGCTCCAACACTTTTAACCCTTCAATCTTTTCAAGAGCATATGACACATCTAGTCCACTCGATGCTGTCTTTTCAACCTTATCAATTACATCATCTAAGACATCTTTCGGAAAATCTTCTGGAACCTCAATGAGCATGCTGCGGTGGTATTTTAGTATCTCTTCTATTTCTAGTTTGATTTTTTTAGTTTTCATCGTTCTTCCTCCTTTAGTTCTTCGTATTTTGCTACATGCCCGCACTTGCTCTTCCAGGTGTGAACACTCCCATGAAATCCGTCTTCATTATGCTGGGTGAGTTGAGGATCGCCCATTTCTCTTCCACAAGTTGGGCATTGCCAAAGCACATTCAATTTTTTGAATCCGACCAAGCAACCATTTGTATCACGATCGGGAACAGTTATTTTTTTGATGTTCATTTCATTGGCCTCTTTTCAATTTAATTTAATGAGAATGATGGAACTGCTTCAAACCCTATTTCTTTACGCTGTCTTGACCAACCGTTTATAAATGGTTTTGAATTTCTGTAAAGTATCTCCCACTTTTCCTTGCAAATATTTCTATGAAACTTCCATACCATTACATCCTCATTGAGTGATCCTTCAATATCGTCACGTTCCCACAAGCCCCAATTGTCCCAAGCATCACTTTCTAGCCAACTTTCTAAAGCATAATCAGATTCAAAGACGAAGAAAGAATCGCCATCATCAAGCGAATACAGTAGAAACAATTCATCGTGCATGTTACCTTCCTCCATAGTTTCTGATGCTAAACTAGGGTCCAAGGTTCGAATTACATCTAGGTTTCTTGTGTTTCGCTCGTCCGTTTTTTTCAGTTCGTCCTTTATAAATTCAACCGCTTCCCTAAGCGTTTCAAATTCCTTTAACACATGTTCACTCATACCGTTTCCTCCTAAGCCGCTAGGCTGTTAGTTTGCTTTGCTATAATATTTGTTCATATGTTCAGGTACGCACATCTCAGGAAGGTTAGCCCGCACCAGTTGCTCTGCGAATTGCGGCGGAACACTATTCCCCACCCTGCGTATTTGGTCTGATTTATTACCGATGTTAAATGTATAGCCAGGCGGGAACCCCTGCCCTGCAAATAGTTCATTTGGTTGCAACATACGCAATCCGATATCTGCGATCCTCTTGCCATTTGTGCAAACTGTTGTTAATGCGAAACGGTCTTTTGTTGTAATGGTATGCAATGGCTCGTCTAATCGCTGGCCTACGCCTTGACCGTAATACTTAGTCAAAAAGGCAACGGTCACTAATCCGAATCTATTGCCGCCAGCTGTGATTGTGTGTAATGGCCGATCAAGCGAAAGGCCTCTTACATCCTTTTCTGATTGCTCTGTGTAATAGCTGATTAAGAATGCCGCTTTGCTCTTATCCGGCACCATTACAGGACTTGGATTGTTCACAATGAACTTATCAATGCCTCGTTTGATTCGTTTCATCGTATTTTCAACTAGTGGCCGTTTCCTGCTGAATATACTAGGAACCCCTATGGACCAATCTATAATTTCGTAAGACGATCGCCACGGCTTGAGCTTTCCTGTTTGAACAAGAAGACTTTTAGGATCACCATGTGTTGGCTTCGGCCATACGATTTCTTTTCCGTCACATCTTGCAACCATGAAGAACCTTTTTCGTATTGTTGGCGCTCCATAGTCACAAGCCGTTAACTCTCTGAACTGCACTTCATATCCAAGTGATTCCAGCGTTTTGACGAATGATTGAAATGTCTGTCCCTTTTGTTCCTTGATCGGTTTACCTTCTTTAGAGATAGGCCCCCAATCTTTGAATTCCTCAACGTTCTCAAGCATGATGACGCGTGGCTTAACTGCTATCGCCCATCTGACAGCAATCCACGCAAGCCCTCTGATGCTCTGTTTTACAGGCTTGCCGCCTTTTGCCTTTGAATGGTGGGTACAGTCAGGGGAAAACCATGCTAAACCTACTTTTCGCCCTTTAACTGCTTGTTTCGGATCAACATCCCACACGCTCTCGCAATAATGTTCCGTGTCAGGATGGTTCACCTCGTGCATTGCAATGGCAGCCGGATCGTGATTGATAGCTATATCTACTGATAAGCCTGTCGCAAGCTCGATGCCTGTGCTTGCTCCGCCGCCACCTGCAAAGTTATCTACAATGATTTCACGGAATAGATTGAGCTGATTCATTGCATCAACCCAGCGATCACGATAAAGGACATGAAAGCCAGCAGCGTGAAGATCACAGGGCCGTTTGACTCTCTTTTCGCCATGACTACATTGCCCTCTATAATCAGATCAGGGCAACTATCGGCCAGCACTGGTACGAAAAATTTCGGCACGCCTATATATGCAGCTGCATCATCAATCGTCATCGCTTTGTTTTTGCAGGCTTTGACGGCCTGCGAAAGCTCGACATGTTTTGGTAGACTCATAATCTCTCAACCCCCGTTTATTTTTTGATCTTGAATCCTATTTCATGATCGACCCGAGCAAAAGTACCTTTGGCCGTTTGAATGATTGTTTTTCCGTGTTCAGGTGCGTCTGTGATGTGGGCAGTACCTTCGTTGCCGTCAATCACGATTATGCGGACCTTCCCAGGTTCTAAATTCTGATCAATGGTTGTAGCAAAATCCTTTATTTCTTTTGGCTGGTTCATCCGCTCCGCCCCGCTTCCATGTGTTATAATTAAAGTGTGAGATTTAATTAGAGCACTGGAGCAGCGGCTTCGGTGTTTTTTTATGTCCATTTATCCATCTGGAACGTTGGTGACGGTTTTAGTTCTTCTCTATACACAATCGGGTGCTTTGCTAGATACGCCTCTAGCTCTTCTTTAGTCATCTTCCACTCGATGACTGGACCCGCAGCATATGGATTGTTAGGCTTTCCGCTCATGTTTTCTCCCCGCCTTCCTTTTCAGTTCATCAATTCAGTAATAATAATTTCGACTCGTGGATTTTCGCTGTAGAACTTACAGATTTTCAATTCCACTACTTGACTATCATCCTTGTAAATTAGATTGTTTAATGCGTCTTTAATGCCTTTTGAATAGTTATCAACATCCGGCTTTGTTGTGGGCCTTAGAATTCCTTTTTCAGCACAAGCTTTTTGCTTCTTAGAATCAGAAATCTTCTTCGTCATTGGTCTGAATACTCTGATATCCATTGAGACAGGTCCCGTTATGAGTTGATTTGGTTTATGTTGTGAAGCGACTAAAGCAACGTAATGCTTAAAATCTTTTGATTTCTGTGGATCATGCATAACGATTTTTCTTTTTCCAGTATTCCTTGTAGACGCTCTTGGTCTCCCTTGTGCTACTGGCTCGCCATAAACTGTGAATGCTATTGTCATGTTACCTCCCATCATCCCGCAGCCATTGCAGGAGCTTCCTTTCTCTTAATGATGCTGTGAAGACTATATTGATTAGTGCTGCCATCGCCTTCATGCTGTCTTTCCTTCTAGTGCTCTTGCTTCGACTAACATTCTGTCTAGCATTTCGATGACTGGCTTTAGGCTCTGTTTGCGTCCTGTGGTGTTACAGTCAGGACAAGGGAAGAAGCCTGCCATGAATGGATTTTCGTTTATTAAGACTTTCTCGTCATTACATGTGTTGCACATCTGACATTCTCCTTTACTCGTATAGTTCCAAAAGCAGTTCTTCATTTTCTTTTTGTGCTATCTTTTTCCGAATCTTTTCATTTGGCATAATCACAGGGAACGCCAGTTTTTCAATCCTGCTACTGATCCGACCGCTTTTATATACTGTGTCAAGATCATCTATACTTAAATTGCTTGTAAGGATCGTAGGCTTCTTGTTTTGAAGTCGGTAATCAAGAATACGTGTGAATGTTTCTTCAACAAAACCAGTTACGTTTTCTACTCCAATATCATCTAGGACAACAAGATCAGCTGTCTTGACAGCATCCATAATGTCGGTGCTTTTCACTTTTGATTCGCTATCAAACGTGCTCTTTATTTCTCCGATTAGATCAGCTGTAGACGAATAGATGATTTTAAGTGGTTTGTACTTTTGGGTTTCTTTGTCGTATACCTTGTCATGTGTTTTGGTTATCGCATGAAGAACACTGGCAGCAAGCCTTGTTTTTCCGCTCCCTTTCTCTTTACTAAAGAAATACAAGCCTTTCCCTAGCTCCCGCATCTTTTCAAATTTCAAAACATAGTTTTTAGCAACTCGTTTCGCATTAGCTGCCCGCTCTTTAGATTCGAGTTTTTCGTAAACATTTATATCAAAAGAGTTTAGAGTAGCGTCTTTGAACTCTTCTGGTAGTCTTGCGCTCATAAGCCTATTTGAGAGCTTTTTCACTTCTTTGCATGGACACTCTTCCATAAATTCTTTGTTTTCTTCATGATCAATAATCCATATCAACCCTGACCCATCGCATTTTCCATACATGCAATGTTGTTCAGAAATCACAGTGAGTGTCTCGTACCTGACCGGATAGACCTTTTCTTCTTGCAATTTCTTGGAGTCTCTCAGTCTCTTCGCTAGTGCTGGATTTGCTTTCTCCAACGACTTTAAGGTATCGCCCATACTCTGCATCTTTCTTCACTCCTTCTTGTGCCCGCTGATTTGAAAGGACCCTTTGAACATATTTGATGTTCTGAACGCCATTTTTCAAAGTGATTTCCATTGCTTTAATCACGTTTTCTTCTCCAAAATCGTCTATCAGGTCACCAATTTGTTGACTAACAAAGCTGTTTAGTGTTCCTCCGAAGTGGCTTTCGTAAAATTCAAATGGGTTCATTGGCTTGTCCTCCTGTCGTGTTGGTTTTTCTTCTTTTGGCTTTTCAGGTTCTTCATCAGGTACAGGGGCAATGCTTGCTTTAGTCTCAAGACTTACGATGCGATAACTTCCCGCTGATTTACCTTTAGGCTTGTATTCAATCCGGCCATGTTCTATCAAATATTTCCGATGCTCAATCATAGTCTTTTCGCTAACTCCTAACCGAGAATAAAGGCGACTGTTTGGCACCGTGAACCACTCTTTCCATGTGCAACCGTTGTTTATATCCATCAAGTGAAACCACAATGCTTGAGTGGTAGGTTTTAATTCTGTTGTTTCGAGAAATCTCATAAAGCCGTTAATTTCTTTCAGGTAGTTCACTTACTCACGCCCTTTCGCATAGAGCTGTCATTCCGTCGATGCGGACAAGCTGTAAATTTGGTTCAGTTCTTTTGATGTAACCCTCGACATAATTTCGGAACAACTCAGACCTATTGGGTGCCCCTTCCGTCATCCATACATAACAGAAGGGAATAGGCACTCTAATTGAAAGGGAGTTCGTCATCTTTTATATCAACCGTTTCGCCGTCAAAAGGATCGGCATCTTTTGCGCTTGGCTTTTCATCAGCATCAATGATTTCTGTTTCCGGCATTTCATCCGTAATGTCGATACGCTCACGCTGTTCTTCTCCGTCTTCTTTCAGGGCTGACTGCATTTCGACCGACAAGATGCCCCACTTGCTCAAGATTGCTTTTAATACCGTTTTGAGTGCCATAGCATCCCAATCGTTTTTCCACCCAAAATCGGACTTACTGAAACGTTTTTTATGCTTCTCAACGTCTGCTTTGGTCCAATATGTTGTTTTTCTAAAGCCGTTTAGCAGCTCAAAATATGCGGCATATCCAATGACTGATTCTGATTCACGTTTTTCAAAATCTATTTCAATTTCTTCCGTCAAAGGGTTCCATGTTTGAAGCTCCCCCTCACGAATAGGTATACAGTTGATAAATTTGTATTGTCCGGTTCTTAAAGCAAGCTGGATATAACCTTTATAACCTAGTTGAAATTGCGCTTTTCCACCGTAGGGAACAATCCAGGCATAACCCAAGTTCTTATCTACTGGCAGATCAAGCGTAGCCGCTACCATTGCAGATGAAATGACGCTCATCGGCTCCGCTTTTTGAAGCATCTTCTCGCTGCTATATAGACCTAAAATTGACGCTGTGAACTGTGGCGCTCGCTTCCCTAATACCTCTTCAAAACGGTTCATAACTGTTGGCGAAGAAAGTAGTGATTTTAGTGTTGTTCCTTGTGAAGCGGGTGCCGCTACGTTATTCTGCCGTTTCTGTATGTTGTTTTTTAATGATTGATTAGTAGCCATCATTCGACCTCCTTGATTGCGAAACGCCTTGATCTCGTTTCTTTTATGACTTTTTGGTAAATATCAGGAAAGTGTTCTTTCAGTTTATTTGTGTCTACTCTGTTAGAAACAACAGGCTTCCAAGTTGCTTGATACTTCCCGACAAACCCCGTTTCAGCATCTTTCAATTCTTGCTTTATCTGATTCTCAAGCTCTTTGGCTTGCTCTTGTAGAGCGGCAATGTCTGCTTTAAGTCTTAGATAGTGTTGGATGCGCTCTTTATTTGCGCTTGTGAGATCAACAATTTTGGTGCTATCTGATTCAGCATATTTCTTCTTCAAGAACTCTTCTGCTGCACTTGATCCGTCTAATGCTGGAGCAACACCGCCTAGCACATGGTCATTCCAAAAATTCACGACAGATGAAAAGATCATTTCAATTAGCTCTTCATCCCGTTCAACCTCTTTCCAAACAAAGCGATTTCCGCCAATCAATACAGCGAAGTAACCCTTCTTGTATTCAGGACCTAAAATCCCTAGATAGTATTGAACCTGAACAATGTAACTGGCGGGAATCTCATCATCTATCCATTCCTTTGCGTTATAGGCCGATGTAGTCTTGCATTCGAGAATAGCTTTTTCCCCAACGATCATGCGGTCAATGTTTGCTAGAATCATAGAGTGTTCAGGATGCTGTAAAATGGCATTTTTCTTACGGACCTTTTTACCACTCCTAATCTCAAATTCTTTCGCAACAATGTCTTCAAGGATGGTTCCAAAATAAGCTGCGTCACTTTGCTCATCATCCAGCAAGACTTGACCTGTCTTTTCAAGCCATAATTCAAACGGTGTTTTCCATTTACTCAAGCCAAGCACAACAGCAGCATCAGACCCACCTATGCCCTTTTGCCGAGAGAGAAGCCATTCTTCTCTCGACATTTCAGCTGTAGAAGAAAGGACCTTCGCTTGCATGCTACATCCCAACCTTTTGGCGATACGCCGCTTGTCCTAGCTGAATGTATTTCTGTTTTGCTTGAGCATTCGGAAAGCAGAAGACCGGTAAACCTTTTTTGTAATCGATCCAACCGCCTGCCTGCTCCAAACGCTCCTGCGCTTCACGGCGATGGTCAAAGCTGATTTGATATTTTGACATCATGTATACCTCCATTGAATTTTTGTTAAAGATTTGGTATACTGTCTGTACCTAATCAGAAGCAATACACCTTAAAACTCGCTATGCCAAGCGGGTTTTTTTATTTGTCATCCTCTTCTTCCTCTTCATATCCATTGCGCTCTGCTTCATCCTTCCAGTAATCTTTCGGATAACCAAAACTATTAATCTGCGTCACCATCGGATGCTCAATATTCAATGATTTCAGTCCTTTCAGTGCGTGTAACAAGCTCAAGCCGCACACCATGTTTTTTCTGTATTTCCGCAGCCGTTTTAATTAGAAGACCCTTGTTATTCATCCGCACAAGATCCTCGCTGATATTTCTAATGCTTCCAGCTAGACTTGCAACTTCTTCGTAATTTCCGTCTTTCAATTCTTGATGAGCAAGATATAAAAGCTCTTTCACACAATCAATTTTCGTCTTTGCTCTAGATACATCTTCACTAATGAACTGCTTTTCAATCACGCTAGGACCGCCTCTCTATCCTGTCTTTTGTGCATTGCCACCTCTGAAATGATAGCTTTTTTCGACCATTTTTCCGTAAGGTCTTGTATTTTAAGATCAAACTCACGCGCCATTGAATACATGAGCGTTTTGTTTGCTTGTGTCAGGTCGTATATTTGCTTGATAGCCTGCATAGGAAGCTCGCCATGTTTGCCCGGTCTAGTGTTGTTCAACCATTCTGCAAGCTCTTTAGTGGCTTGCTTGGCATCTTCCATTTCATGCACTAGATTGATCAAAGCCTTATGAGCACAATCATTCAGGGCGGGATCAATTGGAGCTGCGGCAAGTGGATGCATTTTGAAAATGTAGTGTACGAGATCAATATGTTCATAGGCTCCACATGCTTTGAACCAGTTGATGCACAATTCAGGTGTAGGTCTGACATAACCATTTTCAATGTCTGATACATTACGCTGATCACGCCCTCCAATTAATTTGCCTAGCTGATACTGTGAATATCCGGATTCCTTCCTTACTTTTCTAAGAATTTCAGGTAAATTCCGCTGATTATACGGGCTGTTCTGCATTTGTTCCCATCCTTCTTTATTCGATTTTTATTGGTAAAATTTATTAATGAAGGGACACGGCAGGATCTAGGAAACCCTGCGCGGAACCCAGTTAACAATGTAATACACAGCTACTTGCATATCTTTTCTCTTTAAATCCTTATAGCTGGATACGTCGAAACGATCTTTAATTTCCCGATGAATTTCGCTAAATAGCCGCTTACGTTCTGATTCATCTTCTGTAAAACTGTAAACCCTAGAAGCAACGGCTTTTTGAATCCGTCTTTGTTCACCATGATCAAGTGTGATCTGCTCATCCACTTTGGTGTTCAATTCAAGGATTTTCTTTTCGTGAGTGCTGATTTTTTTAGACATTTCATCCTGCCGTTGTGATGTTTCTAATAAGAGTTTAAGAGACTCGATTCTCTGCTCTCTTTCAGTGAGAGCTTTTGGTCCACCATATTGACCTGTTTGTCTGATTGTTGGAATAACATCGTGTGTGATCCAACGCTTAAATTGTTTTGCTTCTGGTTTGCGGCTACTCAAGATGAGAGCGTATAGACCCGGTTCATTTACTGCTGTTAATTCTTGCGATCCGCCAAGGGTGTCGGTTAAAACTACTCCCTTTTCATCTTCATCAAGTCGGGAAAGAGCATCACGATTGTTTTTGATTTCCAAGACTTCGCACAAGTCTTTTGCAACAAACCAAGGTTGTCCATCTTGAATAACTGTGCGGACTTCTTGATCCTGATAATTGAAAATCTGTTGTAATTGATTCATGTTTTAGCCTCCAATTCATTTGTAACTATTAATCTTCCATGTGGTAAAATCTTCATGAAAGGTGGTGGTTACATGAAAAACATAGACGTCTATGCACTTGCACAAAAAATAGATGAAAAAATACAAAAGGACCATTTAGAAGAAACTAAGGACATTTTTAATGAGTTTAGAAATAAGGACATTCATTCTATTCAAAACCTTAATGAAATCCTTGTTAACCTTATAGCGTTGTCACATGCAAAGAATAAAGAATTCACAATTGAGCTTATTCAAAAAGTTGTAGATGAACTTAATTCCGAGGTTTAAGCTTCATTCTAAAAATTTCTTCTATCCTTTCTGGAGTAAGCACAGACTCTTGCTTTAAATTAGCTTGTAATTGTTCTAAGTCGTCAAAGTGGAGTTTGACGGCTTTAGAACTAAACAGGATGTCTACGTTCTGTTTAACTCGGTTCCATTCTGATAGTGTGATTCCGTTTAAAAAATTGGTGAGTTGTTCAATCTTGTTATTGTTCATGCTGTAATCTCCTGAATGCACGAGGAATTTTGTTCAATCCATCGAAACACTAGGTCTCTTGGATAACGGCCGCTAATTTCATTGAATTTTGGAAAGTCAGGCCTTGATGTGATTTTCCATACAGGGCTTCTTGAAGCTGAGAAGATTTCTTGTAAATGCTGGTTTGTCAGTAAAGGCGGGTACGAGTTTTTATTCATTCCGTCTTCAACGCCTTTTTCATAAGCTGCCTGAAACAACTTTTGCATTTGATCTTGAAACACTGTTGCCGTCAATTCGTCAAAAGTGATAACTGTCTGTGGCATGTCATAACCTCCTATTGGATTTTTCTGCCTTTCAGCCGATATTATTTCTGAAAGGTGGTGAAACATATGGAAATCAAAGGGTTTAAAGAATTTGAAAAAAAAATAAAAAAAATGTCTAAGGCTGCTGATGATCTTCAAGGATCTAACGAAGTTCCTTTTGAAGAGTTGTTTACAGATGCTTTTTTGAGAAAAAACACTAATTTTTCATCCTACAATGAATTTGAAAGTGGGGAGGTTTTCTCAAAGCATGAAAACTTAGATCAAATACCTGAAAATGAATTAGATGATTATGTTTTAAATAACACTAAATTCACTTCATGGAGAGAAATGCTCGATACAGCTGGTGCTGAGTATGTGGTTAGAAAGCTAGGTTTTTAATCAATTTTCACATTAGGTTTAAATGATTCAATTTGACTCAGTGTTTGTTTGAGTTGTTCGATTTGGTACCCAGCCTTATCGAGCAACTCTTTCAGTTCAGGTTGGTTTGTTACTTGAAGACTCACATTATTTTTTTCCATGCTCATGCTCCTTTCGAAATAAACTCTGTTTGTATATTTTGTTGCTATTTAAGCAACATTTTGAACAAAAAAATCTGTCACTTTACACTGAAGAATTTTAGCCAAAATTGGGAGTTGCTTTGCTTTAAATGCATACTCTCCTCTCTCATACTTCAAATAAGTTGATGCGTCTTTAAAGCCTAAAGCACTCGCTAATTCTTGTTGAGAAAGATTTAACTCAATTCTTCTATTTCTAATCAAAACAAGGTTAAATTCCAAATATCTCACCTCCTCATCTTGTTGTTGAATCAGCAACTTAATTAAAATTATATTTTGTTGAATCAGCAAAGTCAACTATTTTGTTGTTCTTTTAGCAAAATATTTTTTTCCATATTAGAAACATGGTATCATTGTGTTGCTAATACGGAAAAATCATAAAAGGAATCTTGGTGATTTTATGAAAAATAAATTAGGTGGAAGAATTAAAGAACTCCGCGAAAAAAATGATTGGTCATTACGCGAATTAGAATCTAGAGTCAATATTAACTACAGTGTCTTAAGTAGAATAGAGTCAGGTAAAAGACCTGTTACTGATAGTGAATTGCTTAAATTCGCAGATATATTTGATGTTTCGATTGATTACCTAGTTGGCAGGAGCGATGATCCAGGTTACAAAAACATTGATGATAATAAAATAGAGTCTGATCCTGATCTTCAAATTGCTTTCCATGCTGCATCTGATTTTTCAGAGGAAGCTAGGAAACAAACAATAGACTTTATCAATTACATTAGAGAAAAAGAAAAGAAAAGTGGCCGTACTTTTAAAAAAAATAAAGACCGCAACAAATAATTCAAAAATGATTACATCGAATATTTATTATTATTGTTTAGTTTAGTTTAGTTTAATTAATGCTGAAGGTTCTGCTGTAAAAATTACAGTAATACCTACAATTGAACGACCATTCAACTGTAAAAATTACAGTAGAGTCTACAATCATTTTTCATGCCTGAAGCTTGTACTGTAATTTTTACAGTAATGATTATTAGTGAGAGGTGTAAAAATTGGCTTTTATTTTTAGAGATGAAAAGGTTTATAATCCCATTTTGCAAAAAAAGAAAAATGCTTCTAAGAACTTTATTGACCTTTTTCATAAAGCAAATGCAGTGTTAAATCAAACAAATGAGACTATTATGGAAATCATTTTAGGCGTTGGCAATTTCTCGAAAATGGGGACAGTTGGCGTCATGATTGCCACAAAAAAAAGATTAGTATTTATTGATAAAGACTACGCTGTTAAGACGTGGAATTACAATGACATATGTGATATTACGGTTGCTAAAAAAGCATGGACAGGATACAAGTTTTCTTTCAATACAGAGAGCGATAATGTTGAAATTTCTTCTATACTAGAAGGTGATCCTGACACTTTTGTTGCGTATATAAAATCAATGAAAGAAAATCAAACAAATGTTGTGAAACAACCAAAAACAACAAATAATAAATCAGAGGGCACTCCATCACCTGCCGAAAGCTCCGATGTTATTATCGCTGAAATTAGAAAGTACGCCGCTCTTAAAGAAGAAGGCATTTTAACTGAGGAAGAATTCACTTTAAAGAAGAAACAGCTTTTAGGAATTTAAATATAGCCCCTTATTAAACGGGCTCTTTTTTAGAAACAAAAACAGAACATACATTCTTATTTAGGGGTGATTGAATGAAAGGATTATCTCATTTAGAAGAAGAAGTGAAGAAGATTTATACAAAAATAAATATGCTTACACCAGAAGCAATTGATATGGAACTTATGGCCGCTTCATTAAAAATATGGCTGCATTTTGAAAGAAGGCCTAGTTTCGTTTTCTGTGTGAATGGGTCATACAGCATGGTCATTGATAAACGTTTAAACAAAAAACAACAATGGGAAGAGTTTGGTCACGAGCTGTGTCATGTGATTAAGCACTATGGCAACCAGTTTGATATGCACAAGCTCTTTCGAGAATTGCAAGAATATCAGGCTAATAGTTTTATGTATCATTTCTGTGTGCCCTCCTTTATGCTTCAAAAATTGAACCTGCCTTCTTTGCAATCTGAAGCGATAAAGTTAATTGGAGACACTTTTAATGTGACTTATTCTTTTGCTGCAGCCCGCTTAGAAATGTTCAGAAGAAAAAGCTTTGCTTTTGCTTTATATGAGAACACTTTAAAACAAATTAATTGAGGAGGATTTTAACATGGCAAGTATTCAAAAGTACGAAACCAAAAAAGGCATCCGATGGATGTATGTCATTGAAAATGGCATTGACCCAAAAACCGGTAAAAGACAGAGGATACCCAAGCGCGGTTTTTTGAGGGAAAAAGATGCAAAACAAGCTGCCGCTGAAATGGAGTATATTCTTGGTAAAGTTAAACTGGATATGAAGAACAAAATAACTTTCAAAGAGCTTTGCGACGAATGGCACTCAGTTTACAAATTGTCTGGAGTTAAAAACAGCACTTTACGAACTAGAAGGAAAGAAATTAGATACTTAAATAAACATTTAGGACATAAAAAAGTTAAAGATATTTCCGATAAGGATTACCAAAAAATGTTGGTGAAATTAAAAGATGAAGATGATTTGTCAGAAGGAAATATTAGCAATATACATGCTGTAGCTAGATTGATTTTCAGAAGAGCTAAACAACAAAAAATCGTTTTAGATGACCCCACTGAATACGCTCAAAAACCTAAAGACATTAAAACTGTTGAGGATTTAGAAAAACAATCAATTGAAGATAAATATTTTGAAAAATACGAGCTTAAGACTTTTCTTGATATAGCAAATAAGAACTTTGATCATGAATACTATACAATGTTTTTCTTGTTGGCATGGACAGGCATAAGGGTCGGCGAATTAGCTGCACTTAAATGGAGTGATGTGGACTTTGAGAATAACAGCATTAGTATCACAAAAACATATTTTAATGATCGTGACAATACCAAGGAATTTGAAATTTTAACTCCGAAAACAAAAGGTTCCGTTAGAGTTATTGACATTGAACCTGAAGTAATTGCAGTATTAAAAAAACACAAGGCTAATCAAAATGCAGTTAAGATCGCAATTAAAAATGAATGGTTTGATGGCAACTTTATTTTTGGTAGAATGAAGAGAACAAAATATTATGGTTATCCGCCATTTGTTAAAACGATTGAAAACCGTTTTAATTCAGTATTGAAAAAGTCAGGTATTCAGAAAAAATTAACTCCTCATTCTCTAAGACATACTCACACTTCACTTCTCGCAGAAGCAGGCGTAGATCTTCACAGGATTATGGCTCGCTTAGGACATACCGAAGATAAAACAACTAGATTAGTTTATTTACACATTACCAGTGACAGAAAAAAAGAGGCTTCAAAGATGTTTGGAGACCTCATGAGAACTGTTTAAAAATGTTTCGGCATCAATACGGCATCAAAAAACAGGAAAACCACCTATAAACCCTCATATATAAAGGGTTTTTATTTTAAATGGAGGCTTGTGAGAAATACCATTGGGATGTTTTTAGGTGTTTTTAGTCATTTTTAACCTTT